>Ga0209749_1000077_pt1 | contig 172678 bp, 136 predicted proteins | sample EPASupsiteSAE347_FD_187267 | JGI IMG/M metagenome (GOLD analysis project Ga0209749, IMG submission 187267) | Bioremediated contaminated groundwater from EPA Superfund site, New Mexico - Sample SAE3-47 (SPAdes) (version 2) | ecosystem: Environmental > Aquatic > Deep subsurface > Groundwater >... | reverse complement strand
GGGCGAGAGCCTGCTGGCCGACGTGTTTGGTCTCGGCAAGGAAGGGATCAACAAGCCTTCGGACTTTCCCGATATAAACATGACATTGCCGCCGCACAATGCTTCCAAGTCATTGGCCGGCAAAGGCGCAAAAAATAATCAACTGATCGTGAACCGGTATGGCGAGGGGTATGGGATATACCTGAACTGTGTGTTTGACGGCTACGTGGAGACGTTGGAAGATAATACGGAATTGAAATATGGCAAAATATTGAAAGGAATATTGGGGTGGGGAGGGATCACTCCTAAGCATGAGATTACCTTCGCGGATTCCGGCGCACCGGTGGATGGATGCGAATCAATGTGGTATACTGATCTCGGCTCGGACTATCTGATGATAATCAGGGGCACACCGCAGGGGCGGGTGCATTCCATCCAGCATAAATATGAGCGCAAGCCGGAGGAGGTGGCGACGCCGGTGGTCATCAAGTTGAGCAAGGGCGGATATATTTATGATATGCGAGTGAAGAAAGATATGGGGCAGGGGGCGGAGATCAAGGCGAATCTGCCGTATAACGGAGTGTTGATGTACGCTGTTCATCAGGCACCTTCACCGCAGATGTCCGCGGAAGCAAAGGTCTCCGAAGGCATGGCAAGGATCAAATTCAAGACCGAGAGCGCCCGGCCGGGAATATCGGTGGTGAATCTTAACCTGGTGCGGCCCGGGGAGGAACGGCCACGGGAGTATGATTATTACATGCGGAACGTGATGTTGAAAGACGGTGCCGGCGAGGTTGATGTTCCATTGGCGCTGAATGATCCCAAGGGCAAATGGCAGTTGGATGGATTTGACGTCGGTTGGGGAACTTTTATCCGCGGTCAGTTTGATTATTGACCGGCCAAAATATTTATGCAAGGCATGAATCCATGCGATTGGCATATGTAATAATTTTATTAATAATTGGCATGAAATGCATGGCCGACACCCATTACGTGGTTCCGCCCGGAACACCCGGCGTAACGGCGACTGATCCGTTTACAAACTGGGCCACGGCGGGCACAAACATCATTGACGTGGTCAATGCCGCCGGAACCAATGCCGCACCAAGAGTGGTCTGGGTGACAAACGGCGTCTATTATCCGACGAATGTGATTGATTTTACCGTTGCAATTACCATCCAGAGCGTTAACGGACGCGACAAGACGATTTTGGACGGGATGGGTAGAACAAACAACCGATGCGCATATACCCACGGTTCAGGGGCAGTGTTTGACGGGTTCACTATAACAAATTATAATTATACCGCTAATTACGGATTGGTGTTATATATTCAAGATGTAAGAAATTGTCTCTTTGTCAAAAATACAACAAAGGGAGGATGTGTTGAGCAAGTGTCGGTCAACACCGGTAGTATCACCAATTGCATTTTCAGGGACAATACGGCAACCATATTAGGCCCCGGCGTCTATACGGCGCAGCATCAAAGTTATCACAATCCATTAAAAATTGAAAACTGTCGGTTTGAAAGCAACCGTACCACGCAAGGCGCATCATACGGTGGGGCAATGTTTATAAATTCCAAAAACACCACGATTTCAAATTGCACGATAATTAATAATACAGCCAGAGCTGACGGAGGAGGAATTTGCTTCTCAACTTCAGGTTTCAGCCTGGGCGGAATGACGAATAATCTTGTCGTAAATTGCACAATTACAGGGAATGTTGTTACCGGCGATGGCCGTGGCGGAGGAGTATCCGGTTATTATTATAGCGGCACCAATCAATCTCAATTAATAATCAAAGATTGCTCAATTATGGAAAATATTGCCACAAATCAGGGCGGTGGAGTCTGGGGGCAATCATTAACAATCAGGAACTGCCTGATTGCGCGCAATGGTTCCTTAACGAATGCTGGCGGTGGAATATATATCTACACCAATGGTATTATTGAAAACTGCACGATCGTGAGCAATTACGCCGCAGTTTCCGGCGGCGGGATTTATATTAATGGCCCGGATAGCAGCGGGACAAACAACATCATTTATTTCAACACGGCAGCCAGCGCGGCGAATTTTACCAACACGGTTGGAAACACGGGGTTGAATTATTGTTGTGTAATTCCGGCGGTGGATGGAACCGGCAATACCACAAATAACCCCCTCTTGAAAGACTTGGCCGGGGGTGATTATCGCCTGCGCGTTAATTCGCCCTGCGTTAATGCCGGGACAAACCAGCCCTGGATGACGGGTGCGGTTGACCTGGAGGGGAACGCGCGCATCCGTTACGGCATGGTGGACTTGGGCGCGTATGAAGCGGTTTTAAGGCAGGGGAATATTTACAGGGTGCGTTGACGCCGGCTTGGGCGGACAGTTCACAAAACACGGAAACATTTTGGCAGTGGAAAAGCGTTTTCAATATGGCGGACAATTGGTTTTTCTTTGTCCGGCTTCCCGATAATTTCCACGGCGTCAAAACGGAAACTGGCCGGCTGGGTTTTCAGGCGTTTCATGTAGCGGCTGGCGGCCCGCGCCAGATGGAAACGTTTTGACCGGTCCACGGCTGAAAACGGCCGGCCGAAATCTTCGCCCGCCCTGGTTTTGACCTCGATAAAAACGAGTGTGTCCCCAATGCGCGCGATGAGGTCAATTTCATCCCGGAGGCCGATCCGCACTCTTCGCCCGAGAATTTTATATCCTTTCGCCGCGAGATGATGTTCCGCTTCCCGCTCGCCCCAGAGTCCTGTCCGCTGGCGCGGGGTTGCGCGTGACTTGTTAAAGGTTATGAGGCGTTCAATGTATTTCCACATTTTTTCCTGTTTCTGATCTCTTCAATTTCCCGCACCGGCCTGAAAGAGCGCCGGTGGTGTTCCGTTGCGCCGTGTTTCAACAATGCCTGGATATGGGTCGGCGTGCCGTAACCCTTATGGTTGCAAAAACCGTATTCGGGGCGCCAGCGGTCCAGTTCCATCATCCATTGGTCCCTGACAACCTTGGCAATCACGCTGGCCGCGGCAACCGAAAAGCTCCGCGAGTCGCCCTTGATAACCGCGATTGAAGGGCAGGGCAGGTTGCGGACCGGCAGGCCGTCAATGATGGCATGATCGGGTATCAAGCAAAGGCAGGCAAGGGCCCGGCTCATTGCAAGGTGGGTTGAGCGGAGAATGTTGATTTCGTCAATTTCCGCCACGGCGCCGAAACCGATTCCGATTTCAACCTGGGATGACCGGGTCAGGAGGGCGAAAAAAACGTTCCGTTGATTTTCCGTCAACTTTTTTGAATCGGTCAGCGAGGCGAAGATGCCGTCTTTTTCTTTTTCAATGAAATCCCGTTCAAAGACGACGGCCGCGGCAACAACCGGCCCGGCGAGCGGACCGCGCCCGGCTTCATCCACGCCGGCAACGCGCCTGGACCCCTTTTCCCACAGTTGACGTTCAAATTCCAGCAAGTTGGGAATAGGACTCGTTTTATGCCTCAGCGCCGGCCAAACGCGCCTGTTTACCGGTGCGCTTGCGGAGATAATAAAGCTTTGCTCTCCGGGCTCTGCCGGAAGCTTCCACTTCAATGCTGACAATGTTCGGAGAGTGAATGGGGAATATTCTTTCCACGCCTTCGCCGAAAGAAACTCTTCGGACGGTCATAGTTTCGCTGGCCCCCGTGCCTTTCCGGGCAATCAGTATGCCGGAATAAGCCTGAACCCTTTCCTTGTCGCCTTCCTTGAATTTGACCGCGACCTTGATTGTGTCGCCGATTTTGAACGGCGGATGTTTGATTTTGGCGCGATTTTCCGCGTCTATTTTCTTGGCAATATCTGAAACCATATTTTCCTCTTTATTTCAATAAGAACTGCTTATCAATTGAAACTTGTCCGGAAGAATACTTTTTTATTCAAAATGGTCAAGCCGTTATTTTGCCTGCCCGCAGGATTTCGTCCGGGTCAGATCCGGGCGTCTTTCCCGGGTGCGATTCTCTGATTGTTCATTTTGCCAGCGTTTTATTTCAGAATGGTTTCCGGAAAGGAGGATTGACGGCACTTTCATGCCGCGGAATTCTTCCGGCCGGGTATATTGGGGATGCTCCAGTTGATAGGCGCTGAATGAGTCGGAATCCGCCGCGCCTTCCCCGCCGAGCACATCCGGCAAAAGCCGCACGACGGCGTCAATAATGACCGTTGCCGCCAGAGTGCCGTTGGTCAGGACATAGTCGCCGATGGAGATTTCATCGGTCACGAGGGCCTGGCTGACGCGCTCGTCAACGCCTTCATAATGTCCGCAGATGAAAATCAGGTGTGAACCGGCGCTCAATTCGCGGGCGGTTGCCTGGGTGAAAATTTTTCCCTGGGGCGAAGGCAATATTACGCGCGCCCGGGGAGTTTTGATTGCCTCTACCGCCTTGAAAATCGGTTCGGGTTTCATGATCATGCCCGGCCCCCCGCCGTATGGCCGGTCATCAACCGTCAAGTGGCGGTCATCGGTGAAATCCCTCAGGTTGATGATGCGGTAGGAAACGGCGTTTTTTTCGGCGGCGCGCTTGAGAATGCTTTCCGTCAGGAACCCCTGCAGCATTGCCGGGAAGATGGTGATGACGTCAATCCTGAGCGGCGCCTCCATTGCATTACTCAACAATTTCCAGCAGGGCCTTGCGTTTTTGCTTGGCCGCCATCACGCCGAAGAGCGTTCTGATGGAACCGATGGTTTTCCCGCTCTTGCCGATGATGCGGCCCATGTCGTCGCTGTTACAGCGCACTTCAAACATTACGGTCTGTCGGCCGCATAATCCGGAAACAATAACATCATCCGGATGATTGGCCAGCGCCTTCAAAATGTAAGTGATGAACTCCCTCATTTTTTGCCTTTATCGCCCGCGGCTTCAGCGGCCGGCGGCGGCGTTGCTTTTGCCGGTTCAGCCGCTTTTTCCGCTTTGGCTTTCTTGGAAGCCCCTTTTTTTCTCGGTTTCTTGGTGGTTGAATTGGTAAGGCCGCGCTTGACCTTGTTCACCAGCGTTTGCACCGTCGGTGAAATCTTGGCCCCCTTGCTCAGCCAGGCTTCTATTCGGTCAAGCTTGAGCAGAAAATTATTTTCCCGTTTTTTTGGATCATACCAACCAAGCGCCTCAAGATATTTGCCGTCCCGCGGCGAACGTTCATCGGTGGCCACAATTCTGAAACAAGGATCATTGTTTGCCCCTGTCCGGCGGCATCTGATAATAACTGCCATTCGTTTCCTCCATTATTTGAATCAATTCTTAACCCGATCTGAATTAATACATGATATTAGCGCTGTTATTCAAGCATTTTTTTTTGTTTTGATTATTTAACCGCCATTACAAGTCTGTTATGTCCTGAACAATCAGGGCGCACGCAGCCGCGGCTGAAGCCGGTTTCCGCCAGCAGGTGTTGAACGGCGGGCCACTGGTCAAAACCGATTTCCAGAAACAAAAACCGATCCGGCTTTAATATTTCATAAGCTTTTTGAACGAGCGGCCGGATGACTTGCAGGCCGTCTGCCCCGCCATCCAGCGCCAGGCGCGGTTCCCAGAGGCGCACGTTCTTTTCCAGTCCGGCGAAGTCGGCCGCGCGCACGTAAGGCGGATTTGCGACCACGGCGTCCATCCCGGATGGTATTTCCCTGCCGGTGAAGCTTGGGCGGAACCCTGCGAATTGTCCGCCGACCTGTCCGGCATAGCCTTGGCGAAGACGGAAGCTATCCGAGCGAAGGGGGAAGCCAAGAACGCTGGATTGGCGAAGAAGTGCAAAATCGGCGGTTAAAAACCTGATCTTGTCCGCCACGTTGTTGGCGCGCGCGTTTTCTGCGGCCAATTCAATTGCGCCGGCCGAAACGTCAACCGCCCAGAAGTTACCGTTTTTCATGCGCAATGCCAGGCTGACAATGATGCATCCGCTGCCCGTGCCGATATCAATGATGGCTGGCCGGTCAATTTGCCGGAGCGGTTCATGGCCGATAACGCATTCCACGAGTTCCTCGGTTTCGGGCCGCGGGATCAGCGCTCGGGAATCGCATTTGAAAACGCGGCCCATGAAATCAGTTTGGCCGAGGACATACTGGATCGGCTCATGTTTTTCCAGGCGCCGGGTTCCTGCTTTGATGGCGGCAATTTGGGCGGAAGTCAAATTTTCGTTTGTCCGCCGGTAAAGCTCAAGCCGCGGGCAGTTAAGCCGGGCGGCAACAAGTATTTCCGCCGCAAGTCCCGGATTGTCAATTCCCGCGTTTTGCAGCCGGTTTTTGGATTCGTTCAGGACTGCCAGTACTGTTGGTTTAATTTTCAAGAATCGCCTTGTCGGGGCGAGTCTCCTGTATTTTTTTAAACAAATCAGGCGTCCAATAAACGCTCAATTTGGATGTTTTTTTCAAATCGTTTCTGCTGATGGTGCTCATGGATCGTCTGCAGGACCTGGTTCAGGTCGCCTTCAATTACTCCGGCCAGGTTATAGATTGTTAAATTAATCCGGTGATCGGTCAGCCGGTTTTGGGGAAAATTGTAGGTGCGGATGCGCTCGCTGCGGTCGCCGCTGCCGATCTGCAGGCGGCGCGAATCGCTGGCCTGTTCCTCGCTCGCGCGCCGTTGGGCGGCCAGAAGATGCGAGCGCAGGACGCGCATGGCCTTGGCGCGGTTTTTATGCTGGGAACGCTCTTCCTGGCTGGCCACGACGATGCCGGAAGGCAGGTGCGTGATGCGCACGGCCGAATCGGTTTTATTGACGTGTTGTCCTCCCGCGCCGGATGCGCGATAGACGTCAACGCGGAGGTCTTCCGGTTTTATTTCTATCTCGTCAACTTCATCCGCCTCGGGCAAAACGGCCACCGTCGCCGTTGAGGTGTGAATTCGTCCGTTGGCTTCCGTGGCGGGGACGCGTTGAACCCGGTGCGTCCCGCCTTCGTATTGCAGGCTGCGGTAGACATTCTCGCCTTCCACGGAAAAGATGATTTCCTTGTATCCGCCCTTTTCCGAGGGGCTGGCGCTGATGTTTTCAACTTTCCATCCCAGTTGTTCGGCGTAACGGGCATACATGCGGGTCAGGTCGCCGGCAAAAAGCGCCGCTTCGTCGCCGCCGGTTCCCGCCCTGATTTCCATGATAATGCCCCGGCTTTCATCGGGGTCGGGCGGGTATAAATCAAGCAGGAGGGAACGGAGCGCGTCGGCGACTTCTTTTTCGAGCCGGTTCAAGTCATCCTGGGCCAATTGTTTCATTTCGGCCTCGGTTTGCTCATCGGCAATCATCCGGCGGCAATCTTCCGCTTCCTTCTTCAGGCGCAGGAAGGCAACCGCTTTGTCGTGAATTTTGTTGAGGCGCGAGTGCGAGCGGACCAGGTCCCGGTATTTAATCCGGTTTGCGGCGTCGGCGCTGTCGGCCAGTTCCGCCTCGCGCAGCGCAATGCGGTCACTGAGGGTTTTCAGAAAATCGTCGTTAATGACGTTTAAATCCAGTGAAGAATCAGGAGTCATATTGAAAACTTAAATATCCAAAGACATTTTTTCCGCCCCGGCGGATCCGCATAGGCGGAACCACGGATCTCACGGATAACACTGATGCTGACAGTCAGCTGTCAATGATCTGACCCATATCCGTGCCATCCGTGTAATCCGTGGTGAGTAATTACCTTTTCTTTGTCTTTGCAGGAATCTTTAAAACCCCGGGAAACAAAAAGGCCAGGCGGATGCAAAACATCTTCCTGGCCCGAAAGGAACAACTATTTCTGTACTTTTTTTCCGTACCGCTTCTGGAATTGTTCAACCCGGCCGGTGGCGTCAACGTATTTGGACGCGCCGGTGAAGAAAGGATGGCAGGCCGAACAGGTGTTCACTTTTATTTCCTTTGCGGTTGAACGGGTATGAATCACATTGCCGCAAATGCAGGTTATGGTTGCATCCGTATATTTTGGATGTATTTTTTCTTTCATGCCGAATCGCCTCCGTAACTAATTCAGAATCACAATCAATAAGCAAATTTAAAGAAGAAATCAAGCTATTTGGTGAACTATTATGAATCTCAACCCAAGTGTCAAGACCAGACCATAAAACATTTTTATCTTGAAATCCGGCTTTGGAGTCGTTTATGCTGTGCGCCATTGACACGCTGGTGGAAATTTATGCTCGGAGAAAAAATGAAAATGACAGGGGTTCCCCTTGATGCCGGCCGGCGGGGCGGACGCGGCTTTGCGCCTTCCGGAAGGAGTCTGGCCGGGCATGTGCCGACATTCGCCATCACGCCCGTGGCCGACGGCCGGACCGGCGCCTATGAAAGCAATTGCGAGCGCACCTGGCGCATGGCTGAAAAGGTCAAAAAACTTATTCTTGATAATATCCGGCTGCCGGATGGAACGCCGGTGCGCGTGGTGACGGCGCCGGAAATCGTCTATGGCCCGCGCACCGGGGCGTTGGCCCAGGCCTGTTACGCGCGCGAGGGGGTCGGCGCCAATATCTGGGTCAGCCGTTCGTGGGCTTACAGCGATGAATTAATGAGCGCCTGCCAGGGGCTGGGCAGCAGTGAATGGCAGCAGGCGGCTTACGGCCTTAATCAGACCGACCGGCCCGGCGCGGTCTGGCTGAAAGCGTTTTGCGCGGCGATGGATGAAAAAAAGCGCCCCATATTTTCAATTTATAATCCCGATCTTGAATCCGAGGAGGGTGAATTGTCCGCCCATGTCGCCGAACGCCTTTTGCGTTTCAGCCGCTGCGCGGCGGCCGCGCTGGAAATGCGCGGCAAGAATTATCTTTCAATCGGCGGTGTTTCCATGGGCATTATCGGCTCGGACGTCCGGCGCAACATGCTGCTCCAATACCTCGGGATGGGCACCGTGTCAGTGGATATGGTGGCAATCAAGGGGCGCATGGACCAGGGCTTTTACGATCACGCTGAACTGGCCCGGGCATTCGCGTTCATGAGGAAAAATTTTTCCGCCGGTGGCGGATCCGCCAATGGCGGAAAAATTGATTTCGGCCCGGGCAAACGGCCTTTGCCGCCGGACGAACTGTTGCGGCAGAGCATATTGATCGCCTTGATTACTCGGGATTTGATGATCGGGAATGAAAGGCTGGCGGACCCGGCGATCGGCGGCAAGCAGGGTTTCAAGGCGGACGTGGAATATGCGCAGGGCTGCAATGCGATCCTGGCCGGGACCCAGGGCCAGCGGGCCTGGACGGATAATTATCCAAATTTTGACCTGGCCGAGTCAATCCTCAACAGCTCATTTGACTGGAACGGATTCCGCGCGCCTTTCCTGGTCGCCACCGAGAATGACGCCAAGAACGGAATCGGCATGCTGGCCGCCGGTCTTGTTTCCGGAATGCCCCAGCTTTTTGCCGATATCCGCACCAACTGGACCGTGGCGAGCGTTAAGAAAGCCACCGGCAAAAACATCGCCAAGATTGCGCCGAACGGTTTTATTGACAAGCGCAATTCGGGCGCGGGCGCGCTGGATTACGCGGTTGATATTTTCAAGCTTGTTGCCGGCGGAAAAAGCGGGAAAGAAATGACCGTGCAGGAAGCGGCGGCGGCTCTCCGGAACGACCCGAAACTTCAGGAAAAACTTGTCCGGGCGGCCGTTTCCGGAACAACTTACATGGCGGCGGCCCTGGAATATTTTCCGGGCGACGGCCTTTCCAGTCATTACCGCACTCCCGGTGGAATGCCGATGACGGCTTATCGCTACAACGTTGTCGGCGACGAATTGACCTGCTCAATCATTGAAGGCGCGACCGTTGAGTTGCCGAAAGACGTGGCTGACCATATCAGCCGGGTAACGGACCGCACCTGGCCGGAAACATACTGGGCGCCGCGCGGCATGTCCTCCTTTGAGTATATGTCCCGTATCGGCCCGAATCATGACGGCAATTCGTTCGGCCTGATCGGCGCCGATTTAATTACGCTCAATGCCATGTTGCGCATTCCGGTTGACATGCATAATATTTCGCGCGAGCATGTTTTTCGTCCGACCGTTTGGGACAGGTTCGGCGGAGATGATTTCCGGGCGTGTGAAAAACTGGGCCCGGTGTATCGGTGATTCATAGCGTGAAATTGGAAACTAGAAATTAGAAATTGGGGTAAGAAATGAGCGGACTAAAATTAGAAATTGGAAATTGGTACAGAATCAGAATCTTTTCTTTCCAATTTCTCCGCCTTTGGCGGATCCGCATCCGGCGGAAAATTTCGCTCCTGAATGCATTCAATTCCAGTATTCCTTGAACGCTTATTAACAATGTTTCGCAAACAACAACATCTTAGACCGATTTTTCCCCAGCGGCCGGAGCCGCCGTCGCCGACGGCGCCGCAGGAAAAGACTTCGTTTACCTTCAAGCTGACCGAGGAGCAGCAGATTGTCCTGGCGGATATTCTCGCCCGGGGGAATTATCGGCCGATCCAGGTGCCGTATACCACCGTCGCGGCTGAAACCGATGAATGCAAAATCGCCATTTACACGAGCGGCAAATGTCTTGTGCAGGGCCGGGGCGCAAAAGATTTTATCACCTTTGTGCTTGAGCCGCAGGTTCTCGGCCAGGTTGGCGTGGGCTATGAGGAAACGCTCAATCCGGAACAGTTCCAGCCGCATATCGGCGTGGATGAAAGCGGCAAGGGCGATTATTTCGGCCCGCTGGTCATTGCCGCCGCCTATACCGACGGGGCGCTGGCGAAAAAAATGATGGCGATCGGCGTCCGGGACAGCAAAAACATATCCAGCGACAAGCGCATTTTTGAGCTGGGCCGCGAGATCCGCAAAATGCTGGATAAACGCTTCAGTATTGTCGCCATCGGCGCGAATGCCTATAACCGGCTCTATGGAAAAATGAAAAACGTCAATCTGGTCCTGGCTTGGGGGCATGCCCGCGCCATAGAAAATATCCTGCCGCTGGTTCCGAATTGTCCGCGGGCCATCTCGGATCAATTCGGGCGCAAGGAGCTTATTCAAAGGGCTTTGATGAGCAAGGGGCGCCAAATTGAGCTTCAACAACGGCATAAGGCGGAATCGGACGTGGCGGTGGCGGCCGCTTCCATTCTCGCGCGCGAGGCGTTCCTGAACGGCATGCGGAGTTTGCAGGAGAAATACAACCAGCGCTTTCCAAAGGGCGCTTCCGACCAGGTCATTGCGGCCGCCAAACAGCTGGTGGAAAAAAACGGCGCGGATGTTCTGCTTCATACGGCAAAATGCCATTTTAAGACCACGGATGTTGTCCTGGGAAGCGGTGGAATGCAACGGCTGATGGCGGAAGCGGCGCAGACCAGAAACATCGAACATTCAACTTCCAACATCCAACATTGAACGATTGATTTTAGTTGAATGTTGTCCACCTTGGTGGATCCGCCTGGCGGAAAAGTTCAACGTTGAGCGTTGAAAGTTGCAGGTTGGTTGCCATGGTCTGCCGGTGTGATCAGTTTTTGCAGACAGGCCGGCGGCCGCATGACGCGCCACTGCGTAGCGTCCTCGCGAAGGGTGGTTTTGAGCTCCTTCGAAACACAAACGTGAACCGTATGGCCGGTTACAATCAATTCTTCCTCGCGGGATACCTGGTATTCAACGTGCAATCGCACGCCCTGGATCCGGCAGTTGGTTGAAATCTCAAGCCGGTCGTCAAAATGCGCCGGCGATTTATATTCGCAATGGGCCTCCACCACCGGCAGAAAAATTCCCTCTTTTTCAAGTTCGGCATAAGGCAAGCCGACTTCCCGCAGCATTTCGGCGCGGGCCATCTCAAAATAAACGAGGTAATTTGCGTAATAAACGAAACCCATCTGATCGGTGTGCGCATAGGGCACGCGGACAAAATGCCTGAAGGTTCGGTTGGTATTCATGGAACAGAGAGTCTAAATAAGCGCCGGGAAAAAGCAAGCCGTTGTTTGGGACGATTTTCGGAAGTTGGGTTTATTTGCTTGATTATCCGGTTTGTTTTTGTCAGATTAAACACGAGTTGAAGGCGAATTTAGAAAGGAAAAACACGATGATAAAGGTTGTTCATTTGGGGCTTGGTCCGTTGGGTCAAAAAGTCATTAAATTTGCGTTGGAACGCAGTTATATCAAGATTGTGGCCGCGGTTGATCCGGCGCCCGACAAGGCCGGAAATGATTTGGGCGAAATATGCGGGCGGGAAAAAATGAACTTGGTTGTCAGCCCGGATCTGGCGACCGCACTGAAGAATGCCAAGCCCGCCGTGGCGCTGGTCGCCACCGTTTCCAGCCTGAAAAAACTTGAGCCGCAGGTCAGCGAGCTGGCCAAGGCCGGACTAAATATCGTTTCCACCTGTGAGGAGCTTTCTTTCCCGTGGAAAACCCAGCCGCAAATCGCCAAACGGATTGACGAAGTCTGCCGTGAAAACAACGTGGCCTGTGTCGGCACGGGTGTAAATCCCGGCTATCTGATGGATTTTCTGCCGTCGGTTCTGACCGGCATTTGTCAAAAGGTTGACCAGGTAAAAGTGTCCCGCGTTCAGGACGCATCTTCGCGCCGCGTTCCTTTTCAGCAGAAAATCGGCGCCGGCCTGACCCTGCCGCAATTCCACGAGAAAGTGGCGGCCGGAACGTTGCGGCATGTCGGTCTGACCGAATCGGCCCACATGATAGCGCATCATTTGGGATGGAAACTTGACAAAGTGACGGAAGATTTGAGCCCGGTGATAGCGGAAAAAGACATTGCCGGGGGATACATCCCGATCACGCGCGGCCTGGCCTGCGGCGTGGCCCAGGTGGCGCGCGGGTTCATGGATAAAAAAGAAGTTATTCTTCTCCAGTTCCGGGCGGCGGTGGGCGAGCCGGAATCGTTTGACCGGGTTGAGATAAAAGGCGTGCCGGACGTCGTTTCCACCATCACCGGCGGCGTCAACGGCGATATTGCCACCTGCGCCATCACCATTAACGCGATCCGGTCGGTCGTGAATTCAAAGCCGGGACTGCGGACGATGGTTGACATGTATCCGATCGGTTATTGTGATGATGTTTGATTTTCCAAGGCGGGCAATGCCCGCAACCAAAAATCATGTAGGAGCCTTGCCCCGCCAAGGCGATTTCTTCGGGCCAGCGGACTAACACAAATTGGCTGAGGGAGATAAAGTAACTATGGCAACAATCAAATTCAAGGGAACCGCGATTCATACCGCCGGTAATTTGCCGGCCAAAGGCAAAAAGGCGCCGGTGTTCAAACTGGTCGGCGGCGATTTAAAGGACGTTGCGTTGGATGGTCTTGGCGGAAAAATAAAAATTATCAATATAGTTCCCAGCCTGGATACGCCGGTCTGTGCGCTTTCTGCCAAGAGGTTTAACGCCGAGGCGGTATCGCTCAAAAACGTTGTCCTTGTCAATATCTCGGCTGATTTGCCATTTGCCCAAAAACGTTTTTGTGAAAGCAACTCGCTTGATAATATCGTCACCCTTTCCACCATGCGTTCGCCGGATTTCGGCCGGGATTACGGGGTAGTGATAACTGATGGTCCGCTGGCCGGCCTGATGAGCCGGGCCGTGCTTGTCCTTGATTCTGCAAACATAGTTGTCTATTCCGAGCAGGTTCAGGAAATTGCCGAGGAGCCGGATTATTCGGCGGCATTGGCGGCGGTTAAATCTGTTCAATGAGCCTTTTTTTGACGGCGACAATAAATGGTAATTCCCTGTATTTTTCGGCATCTTCCAGGCCGAATCCGGCGACAAAAACGTTTGGTATTTGAAACCCGATAAAATCCGCAAGGGGTGTTTTTTTCAGGCGCGCCAGCCGCCGCTCCGGTTTATCCAGCAGAATACAGGTCTTGACTGATTTTGCCCCGACTTTTTTCAGGCGTTGCTTAAGCTCCGCCAGTGTCAATCCCGTGTCGCAAATATCATCAATCACAATAACATTCCTGCCGCGGAGCATGTTTAATTTGCCGGTTATCCGGCACGACCCCGAAGAGCGCATTGACTTGCCGTAGGAAGAAGCGCTGACAAAGTGCAGAACTACATTCGGCCCGCTCATGCGGAATATTTCCTGTGCCAGGTGGCACCCGAAAAAGACCGCTCCCTTCAGGACAATCAGCAGATTGATTTCATCCATCTTGTCTTTGCGCGTTTCGCGGATAATTTCGCGCGCGAGTCCCGCCGTGCGGCGGTTGATATAGGTTGAGGAAATGAGCAGCGCATGGCGGCCCTGGCCGCGCCTTTTCGGCCAGTCGAGCTCGGTCCGGTCGCGGTGATGCACCAGGCCTGTTCTCGGGACGATCATCGGTGATGGAGAAGCATTATGATTGGAACGCATAAGAATTTTCCGCCTGAGGCGGATCCGCCTAAGGTGGACAATTTTGCATAGTTGTTATTGTCATTCCGAGCGGAGCAAGGAATCTCTGCAGTATTGTTAAAATCGCTGAGATCCCTGGCTAGCCGCAGGGCAAGCCTTCGCTCCGCTCAGGATGACAGAATATGGTATGTTTGTGATTCTGCCGCCTGATTGCTTGCGGGCTAGCCCGCATTTCTCACACGCCCCGTGAGATAAGCAGGCTAGATTTTCTTTTCCGCAACCGGTTCAATCGGGAGATGGCCGCCAACCAGGCAACCCGCCTTGCATTTCGGGTAGCATTTTGATTTGCACGGCTCAACGTGGATGGTAACGAGGGAAGCAGGCATTATCTCCCTGATTTTAACAACCAGTTCATCCGTTAATTCATGGGAGCGGTTCACGGACATGCCGGGATTTACGAGGACATGGAATTCAATAAATCGCCGGCCTCCGGCTTTGCGCGTGCGTAGGTTATGAAAACCCCTGATTTGACGGTCGTGCGATGCAATCAAAATGCGGAGTTGTTCCTCCTCGCACGGTTCCAGCCCGGTATCAAGCAGATCCCGGACGGACTTGATTGTCAGGTCATAGGCGGCCTTGAGAATCATCATTGCAACCATCAGCGCCGCGACCGGGTCAACCCAGTTTAGGTTAACGGCCGGAAGAAAATGATCGCCGGCCCATATTATGCCCAGGCCGAACATTACGCCGACCGACGTCCAGACGTCGGTGCGCAGGTGCCAAGCGTCCGCTTCCAATGCGATTGATTCGGTCTTGGCGCTGACGATGAAAAGCAAATGGGAGACAATCCAGTTTAATACCGAAGAAATAAGCATTATACCGATGCCCCAGACCGGCGCATCAATGTGCCGGGGGTGAATCAGTTTTAAGATTGATTCATAGATGATCCAGCCGGCGGCCGTGAAAATGAGGAGCGCCTCAATGGCGCCGGAAAGATTTTCCGCCTTGCCATGGCCGAAAGGGTGGCTCTGGTCCGCCGGCTTGCCCGAAATTTGAACGGCAACAAAAGCGATAATGGCGGCAAGAAGGTCCATGCCGGAATGAATCGCCTCGGAAATTATCGCCACCGAGTTGATCATCACTCCGACAATGATTTTGCCGACCACCAGGAATAGGTTGGATAAAACCGAGAGCAAGGCCACGTTTGTTTTTTGTCTTTGAACGTTCATTTGACTGATTATGGCCGTGTTTTTTGGAAAAGCGAGAAGAAATGCGAGAAAAATCAACGCCGGTCGCGGTCGGGGACGCTATGGCGACGGGGATAATCCCGGGTTCAAGAGGATTTCATTGAGATCGCCGTCAAAACCGCAGTCGCGCAACAGCGCCAGGTGCGGCGCGAATTCGCCGATCTCGTAAAGATTATGGGCGTCACTGCCGAAAGCCAGCTTTACGCCGGCCGCAAGACAGCGGCGGACAAATTCAGGATCGGTGGTCTGGGTATGAAAGTTGATTTCCGCGGCAACGCCTGATTTTTTCAGCAACCCGATAACGGGATCGTAAAGCGATTCCGGGATTTTAAAAGGGCTGCGGGAAAATACCCGGAAAGGATGGGCCAGGACGTCAATATCGGAACGCACGAGACGGCTGACCATGGCGAGAAATTCATCGCCGACCGCGTCAGGATCAACTTGCGGGTTTTTCATGGCGGCCAAGCCGTGGATTGAACCAAGCAGGTAAGTGACGCGGTCGCAGTCCGGGGGGCGGGCGAGCAGGCGCCCGTCATAACAACAGTCCACTTCAAGCCCGATATTAACCGGCCGGCAGCCGGCGGTGTTCAGGGCCGCCAGGTATGATTCCATGCGTTCGTTTTGTTTCTGGGCCGAAGCGATCCCTTCCGCCAGACAGGTCTGGCTCCAGTAAGTGTTGTTGTCGAAATAGAGTTGTCCCGAGTGTTCCGTAAAGGTCAGGCCGGCCAACCCGAAGTCCTGCGCCAGCCGCATGCTTTTGAGCACGTTCATGTTTTCCGAGCAATAGGCAAATTGCGTGTGGGTGTGCATGTCCCATAAATTCAGTTTTTCAGGCAGGCGGAGATCATGTTGGGTGACCGTGATCTGGTCATGCGCGAGATCAATCTCAAGGAAGGAAAATGGAGGCTTGCATAAAGCCGGCGCCGTCAGAAAACACAATCCATCATCATCAATCATCTTGAAGCCATCGTGGTAATGGCCGCTTATTGCAAGGACAATGCCGTTTTGGCGCATTACTTTTATGATTTCATCGGCATTGACGTGGTTATACGGGCAGTTTGTGCGGCCGGGCGGAAAAACAGGCACGTGCTGTAATGTGATAATTTGCCCATGCCATCCGGCGCGGGCCTGGCGCATGCGCGTTAAATCGCGGCCGGACCTGGCGGCATTCAAGCCGGGTTCATCCGGATCAAGGAATGGAAGCAGGCGAACTCCATTGAGGTCGGTGGTTTCGTCCGGTTTGGGAAAGATGGAATAAAATTGATCCGGGGGAACATCATGGTTGCCTGGAATAATGAGCCAGGGCGATTTCAGCAGGCTTGCCGTTTCCCGCAGTTGTTCCAGTTGTTTCAGGCCGTCCGGCAAGGTTGGTGCGTTTTGGATATCGCCGAGAATCACGGTGATATCGGGCCGGATCATGCGGTTAATCCGATGGACGGCGCGCAAGAACAGGATGTCGGCGATTTCAGTGCGGCGGGAGGAAGAAACCGCGCTTTCATTCCGTTCATGGTGAATATCGGCAATGACCACAATTTTGATTTGTCCGCTAACCGGCATTTTGTCCAGGTCCCTTTTGTGGTTTTCTGAAATTCATGTTTTGAAAATATGGCATGTGCGGCGCATTTGCAAGAATTATTCCCGCCTTGCAATGGGTGTAATTTGCGCCTAACATGACAAAACACATTTACGGCGGTGAACTCTTTATCTCCTGAATAAAAACGGTGTGAAATGCGTTACGCCATTGTTTCTGATATTCATGCGAATTTACAGGCCTGGAAAGCGGTGTTGCTTGATATTCGCAGCCTGAAGGTTGACCGCATCATCTGCCTGGGCGACATGGTCGGGTATGGTCCGAATCCCTGCGAGGTGTTGGAATCGGTTTATGCGGCGGTTGATTACTTTGTGCTGGGAAATCATGACGCGGCGCTGTGCGGCAAGCTGGACAGCTCATTTTTCAATACCCCGGCCCGCTTGATTCTGGATTGGACGCAAAGCCGGGTCAGCCGCTCCGCGCTTGACTTCCTGAAAACGATTCCGCTTTCGCTTGCCGGCGAACAATTCCGTTGTGTTCACGGCGAATTTGCCGAGCCGGGGCGTTTTAACTACGTGGTTGAACCGGAAGACGCCTTGCGTTCCTGGCGGGTTGTTGAAGAGCCGTTGCTTTTCAACGGGCACACTCATTGCCCGGGTATTTTTTTAATGGGCGCCAGTGGAAAACCTTATCGTCTTGACCCGGAAGATTTTGAAGTGGAACACGGAAAACGGTTCCTGGTCAATGTCGGCTCCGTGGGCAATCCGCGCGACGGCGATACGCGGGCTTCCTATTGCGTTTACGACCTGAGAAAACGCGCTGTTTTCTGGCGCAAAATACCTTTTGACTTGGATGTTTACCGGCAGGCGCTGGATGACGCCGGTCTGCCGCTTGAGCCGAGCGGCTTTTTGGAAAGCGATCCGCGGATTACAACGGCGCCGTTGCGCGCCAGGCTGAATTTCAGTCCGCCGATTTCCGGGGAACATGCCGCGCAAGACGTGGTTGAAGTGCAAGTCATCAAGGCATTGAAAGGAAAAGTTCAACGCTGGCGTTTTACGGCGTTGGTATCAACGCTGGCTTTGGTTGCTTTGATTGTTATGGGCCTGGTTTACCGGCATTGGCAGAGTCAGCGCGAAACGGATATTGGTCGTGCCGATGCGATTGTCATTCGCCGGGACGCGCCGGATCAAAATCTTTTAACGCTTCCTGATTTTCCGTTGCCGCCAAACAGCGCCGTGCCGGGGTGGGTTCTGCATTTGGGCGATAAATACCGGCAGGGCATTGAAGTTTGCCGGGGCGATGCCGGTGATATGGAATTTCGGCTTTTATCATCCAATCCGAAGGCGGAGATCGGGTTATCATCGGGCGCCATCACGGTGACGGATGATATGAAATTTGTCATGGAGGCTTCCTTCCGCAAAAGCGATTTTGACGGCAGCGTATGGGTGGCGGTTTCATTGGTGAAAAAAGCGGGCGAGGAAAATGTTGTCATGGAGCAATATATTATCAAAGAGCCGACCTTAATGCGCCGGGGCGGGTGGTCATTGGCAAAACAGACGTTTGACCTGCCAAAGGGAACGCATTCCATCCAGTTGCATATACGCGGCAAATTCAAGGGCGCCGTTTCGGTTAAGAATGTTCTTTTACAGCGTAAGGCTGGAAATTAGGGCGCTCTTTCCTAATTTAAAAGGAGGTGAGCCGATCTCAGAAAGGCTCGGCACCATTCGACTCAGCTCATGGCAGGCAGCCTCGCCAATTTCTCCCGTAAATATGTCATGTGTTTTAAAAAAAATTCAGGATTGAATGTTTGATCTTTTCTGGCAAACTGCATCTTTTTAGGAAGGAGTTGCAGGCAAATGATCCGGACCGGCATAGGTTTTGATATCCATCGTCTTGCGGCGGGGCGCAAGTTGATTCTCGGGGGGGTTGGCATAAAATCGGACGTTGGTTTAATGGGCCATTCGGACGCGGATGTTTTGTGCCATGCCGTCATTGACGCGCTGCTGGGCGCGGTGGCCGATGGCGACATTGGCGTTCATTTTCCCGACAGTGAAAAACGCTGGAAAGACGCCGACAGTTTAAAACTGCTGGCGTCGGTCGCCGGCAAGTTGAAATCCAGGGGGGCGGTAATAAATAATATTGACAGCACGGTCCTCGCGGAAAAGCCGCGCGTGGCGCCTTATCGGGAAAAAATGCGCCGCAATCTGGCGAAAGCCCTGGGAGTGGGACTGGAAAGAGTATCGGTCAAGGCCACGACGCTTGAAGGCCTTGGCGCGCTTGGGCGCGCCGAGGGAATCGCGGCCATGGCGGTGGCGTGTGTAGAAGAAGTCAGCGGTCAGAAGTCAGAGATCAGTGCAGAATGAACCCAGAACCTTGAACCTGAATCATTAAAACATGCTGACCATATTTAACACCTTAACCAGAAGAATGGAAGAATTCGCGCCCATTTCGGCCCCGGCGGTGGGAATGTACACCTGCGGGCCGACGGTCTATGACTATGCCACGATCGGTAATTTCCGGGCCTATGTTTTTGAGGACATCCTGCGCCGCTACCTTGAATTTAGCGGTTTTCAGGTGAAACAGGTGATGAACCTGACGGATGTTGATGACAAGACAATCCGGGGCGCAAAGGCCGCCGGTGTGCCGCTAAATGACTATACGCAACGATATAAAGACGCTTTTTTTGCCGATCTTGGCGCGCTTAATATTGAGCCGGCAGAGCTTTATCCGGCGGCGACCGACCATGTTCCGGAAATGATCAAGCTTATCCAGACGCTGGTCGGCAAGGGGTATGCCTATCCGGCGGCGGACGGCTCGGTTTATTTCAGCATATCCAAATTCACAAAATATGGACAACTGGCGCATCTGGACCTGGCCGGATTGAAGCCGGGCGCGCGCGTTGCCCAGGATGAATATGAAAAAGAGAATGTATCCGATTTTGCGCTCTGGAAAGCGCATCATGATGATGACGGCGATGTTGGCTGGGATTCGCCCTGGGGCAGGGGGCGTCCGGGCTGGCATATTGAATGCTCGGCCATGAGCATGAAATACCTCGGCGAATCATTTGACCTGCATACCGGCGGCATTGACAACATATTTCCGCATCATGAGGATGAAATCGCCCAGAGCGAGGCGGCCACCGGCAAACAATTTGTCAAATATTGGATGCATTGCGCGCATCTTGTGGTTGACGGGCGCAAAATGTCAAAATCGCTCGGAAACTTTTATACCCTGCGTGATTTGATCCAAAAAGGTTATTCCAGCCGGGAAATACGCTATGTGCTCTTGTCCGCGCATTACCGCCAGGCGCTTAATTTTACCTTTTCTGCGCTGGATGCGGCGCGTTCCTCCCTCCAGCGTATTGACGAATTTGGTTCGCGGCTGCAGTCTATTGCTGTCCCAACGGATGGGAATTTTAATCCGGGTAGGGCGGGACAGCTTGCCTCGCCCGCCTGCAACGCCGGTGGTACAGGCACTGCGGGCAGGCCGTTCGATTCGGTCGGACCACGCCAATGGCGTGGCAAGCAAGGCTGTTTACCCAGCTCAGAGAGGGGTTCACCCCTGTCTATAAAGGCTTCGAACGCGACAAGCGCCGTGAACCCCGATTGGATTGATGGGTATTTTAAAAAATTCCGGGCGGCCATGGATGAAGATTTGAATGTGCCGATCGCTTTGTCGGCTTTGTATGACCTTGTCCATGAGGGCAATCGGCGAATTGATTTAGGTTCGCTTTCTTCGGGCGATGGGAAAAGCGTGCTTGATGTCCTCGCTCAAATGGACCGTGTGCTTGGTGTTTTAAAACATGGCGGGGATAAGCCGGATGCGGCGGTGATTGAGCTCGCGCAGACAAGGCAAAATGCCAGGAAAGCGAAACAATGGGCCGAATCCGACCGGCTGCGGAAATTGATTGAAGAAAAAGGATGGGTTGTTCAGGATGCGGCGGATGGTTTTAAACTAAAAAGGCACAAAGGCACGTAGGCAGAAGGTGCAAACATTGAACATTCAACGTCCAACTTTTCCGCCAAAAGGCGGATCCGCAAAGGCGGACAACATCGAACTCAAATCCCGCCATTCCTGTTCAATGTTGGATGTTGGAAGGTGAACGTTTCCTTTGGGGTAGATAATATCATGGAACATAAAAGAGGCAAGCTGATCACATTTGAAGGCATAGAAGGCAGCGGCAAGTCAACCCACGCCGGGCTCCTGGCCGAAAAAATGCGCTCGGCCGGGTTTAAGGTGCTCATCCTGCGCGAGCCGGGCGGAACGCAGCTTGGTGAAAAAATCCGCGTGCTGTTAAGTAAAAAGGATGGAAAGGAAAAACTTTGCGCGCAGGCGGAACTTTTGCTTTTCATGGCCAGCCGCGCCCAACTGGTCGAGCATGTTATTTTGCCGGCCTTGGGGCGCGGCGAGCATGTCATCTGCGACCGGTTCCTGGATTCCACGGCCGCCTACCAGGGTTATGCCCGGGGCTGCAGCCTGGAATTGGTGAACAAAATAAATGCTTTTGCGGTACAGGATATTTTGCCGGATTTGACGCTTCTGCTTGACCTCGAAATCCAAGCCGGGTTCCGGCGGCTCGCCTGCCGCAACCGGCGCCATGGGACCTGCAAGGACCGGATTGAAAGCGAAAGCCTGGAATTCCACAAGCGTGTGCGCCAAGGATACCTTGCTTTGGCAAAAAAGATGCCGGGAAGATTCAGCATTATCACTGCGAATCGGCCGGTAAAAAAAGTTCACGCGGATATCTGGAGGGCGGTGCTTTCTGTTTTGGATATTAAGAAACATTGAACATTCAACGTTCAACATCCAACTTCGAACGATAGATTTGGATTGAATGTTGTCCGCCTTGGCGGATCCGCTGTTGCGGAAAAGCTCAATGTTGGATGTTGAAAGTTGGTCTCTATCGCCTGCGATGGATTGAACAGTTTAACCATGAAACAAACGTACCCTGACAGTTCAAATATCCTGAAAAAATTCCAGGACGGTTTTAAAAGCGGGCGGCTGGGGCATGCTTATCTGATTGTCGGCGACCCGCGGGGCAATGCCGCGCAACTGGCGGAGAGCATCTTGCGGATGCTCTTTTGCGGCCAGGACAATCCGCCTTGCGGCGCCTGCAATAATTGCCGGCGGGTCGCGGGGCGCATTCATCCGGATATTGTCTGGATCGAGCCGATTAAAAAGTCGCGGGGCATACTCGTTGAACAGGTGGAAGGGGTTGTCAGGAATATATTGGAAACAACCTTTGAAGGGGGATGGAAGGCCGTTGTCCTTCTGAGCGCCGAGCGGATGAACAACGAGGCGGCGAACAAACTGCTGAAGACGCTTGAAGAACCGCCGCCGCGCAGCATGTTTTTGCTGCTGACCGATCAGCCGGAGGCGCTTTTGCCGACGATTATTTCCCGCTGTCAAAGGGTCGTGCTAAGCGATTCTCTGGCGGAGACGGAAGAAGGACTGCGTTCAGCCGTGGTTAAGATTGCGACGGGGCTGGCGGGCGGGCGGATTGCCGCAAGACTGTTTCAGGCGCGGGAAATGATGGCCCTGCTGAAGAGCATCAGGGACCAGGCCGAAGAGGAAGCGGCCGAATGGCTGGAAGCCAATCAGGTTGGCGATGAGCAGGCCGACGACCTTGAGAAAATCAGCCAGGGAAGGGCCGAGGCGATTTATCGTGAAAGGCGCCGGGAGGTGTTAAGGTTGCTGCTTTTATGGCAGAGAGATTTGCTCCTCTGTGCGAGCGGCCTGGGCGATGATGGTTTGTTTTTTTTCAGTTCCGAATCATCGCAAATCCGGGCGGCGGCCGCCGGGTTGACATGTTCGCAGGCAATGAATAATATCAATGTCGTTGAAAATATGCAGGCGCATCTTGACCAGTATTTGTCGGAATTCATGGTCATAGAGCGGGCGTTTCTTCAGTTATCCGCTCGTTCCGAGGAGTCAGATCGCGCCGGTGGCAAGGAGGGGAATGTATCGTTTGCTACATGTTGATTGCGGGGATATTCATTTATGGCAGAGCAACTGTCCCGCCGCGCTGGCGATTAACAAGGGTGATGCGTGTATTGTTCAAAGGGACGGCATTCTGGAATATGGCCATGTGATCATGGAATCCCGGAATAACGCGGAAGAAATCAAGGGCGCGCCGACGGTGATCCGGCGGGCGACCTTGCAGGATCAGGCCGTGGCAAGCGAGAATATTCTCCTTTCCAAGAATGCCGGCCGCGTTTGCCACCAGAAAATCGCCGGATTAAATCTTCCCCTGCGCATGGAGCGCCTCCGCTATGCTTTTGACCGTTCTCAACTGACGATTGCGTTCACGGCCGAGGAAAGGGTTGATTTCCGGCAATTGGTTCATGATTTGTCGGCCGAGCTTCATATCCGGGTGGAAATGAAACAGATCGGCGTGCGGGATGCGGCCGCTTTGCGCGGTGGATTGGCGCCCTGCGGCAGGATCATTTGCTGTAAAGGGTGGCTTCAGAAATTTGATAATATCAATGTGCGTTTGGCAAAAAACCAGGGCATGCCGTTGCGGCAATCGTCAATCAACGGCATGTGCGGGCGCCTGCGATGCTGTCTGCGCTTTGAGTGTTTAGGCGATTATTGTCAAAAAAAAGACTTGGCGTTGGGCCATAAATAGGGATAATAAGCCGGATATGTTAAGAATCCTACTCTTGAATGGCCCGAATCTTGGAAGGCTCGGCAAGCGGGAACCGGCGGTTTATGGAACGGCCACGCTGGCCGATTTGGAACGGGCGGTCAGCCGGCGGGCCAAGGCGCAGGGCGCTAAAGTGGACGCTTTTCAAAGCGATATTGAGGGCGTGCTTGTATCCAAAATCGGATCCAGCGACGGCAAATATGACGGCATTATTTTCAATCCAGGCGCTTATACGCATACGAGCATTGCCCTGAGGGACGCGCTTCAATCGGTACGCGTTCCCTGTGTTGAGGTGCATTTGTCAAATACCGCCGCGCGCGAGGATTTTCGGCTCGTCAGCCATACGGCGGCGGCCTGTTTGGGGCAAATAATGGGGTTGGGCGTTCTGGGCTATGAATTGGCCTTGATCGCCTTGGTTGATTATATTTCGTCAAGAAACAAGAAAGTGGCAAAGAGACAGAAGAGGTGAAAATGCAACTGGAAGAGGTCAAACGGATCATTGAATTAATGAATGAAAACGGTCTGAGCGAGTTTGAGCTTGAGGAAAATGGCGTCCGGTTAATGGTAAAAAAAGGCCAGAATGGTCCGGTAATCCATACCGTTCAGGCGGTTGCGCCGGCGGCTGTGGCAGTCCCGGCTTCCAAATCGGCCGCAACACCGCCGGAAATGCCGGCCGCTGATCAGGCCAACATCGTGGAAGTCAAGGCGCCGTTTGTCGGAACGTTTTACCGTTCCCCCTCGCCGGAAGCCGAACCATATGTGAATGAAGGCCAGGAAGTGACTCCCGACACGGTTTTGTGTATTGTGGAAGCGATGAAGGTTATGAATGAAATCAAGGCGGAAGTGCGCGGTGTTGTGCGCGCCATCCTGGTTGAAAACGCCCATGCGGTTCAATATGGCCAGTCGCTGTTCAGGATTGAAAAGATATAAAGAAAGGCACATAGGCAGAAGTGGCAAAGGCACAAAGTGACAAGGATATTTGCCGGATAATTCCGGAAGACCTTTCTCCCTCTGTGCCTCTGTCCCTTTGTGCCTGAGTAAAATCATGTTCAATAGAATTTTAATTGCCAACCGGGGTGAAATTGCGTTGCGGATCATCCGTGCCTGCCGTGAAATGGGCATCAAGACCGTTGCTGTTTATTCCGACGTGGACGAGAAATCATTGCATGTCCAGTTGGCGGACGAGGCGATCTGCATCGGACCGGCCGCCGCCCAGGACAGTTATTTGAAGATAGCCAACATTATCAGCGCGGCGGAGGTGGCGGATGTTGATGCCATTCATCCCGGATACGGTTTTCTTGCGGAAAACGCCCATTTTGCGCAGATCTGCGAGAGTTGTAATATTTCCTTTATCGGCCCGTTGGCCGACAGTATTCAGCGCATGGGCGACAAATCTGTGGCCCGGGAAACGATGAAGAAACACGGTATCCCGACAATTCCGGGTAGTGATACGGTCTTGAAAACACAGGAGGAAGCCTTGGAAGTGGCCCGGAAAATAGGCTATCCGGTGCTGATTAAAGCGGCCGCCGGCGGCGGCGGCAAGGGCATGCGTATTGCCCACAACGATGTCAGCCTGGCGCAGGCGTTTATCATGGCCAGTTCAGAGGCGGAACGCGCTTTCGGCAACGGCGCGGTGTATGTTGAAAAATATCTTGACGATGCGCGGCACGTTGAGATTCAGCTCATGGCCGATCATCACGGCACTGTCGTTCAGCTTGGTGAAAGAGACTGCAGTATTCAGCGGCGCCACCAGAAATTGATGGAAGAAACGCCCTGTCCGGTATTGAGTTCCGACCAGCGCCGTAAAATGGGCAAGCTGGCCGTCCGGGCGGCCGAGGCGATCGGCTATCGCAACGCCGGCACCATTGAATTTCTCCTTGACCGCGCCGGACATTTTTACTTTATGGAAATGAATACGCGCATCCAGGTTGAGCATACCATAACGGAAATGGCGACCGGTTTTGATCTGGTCAAGGAGCAAATCCGGGTGGCGGCGGGCGAGCGGCTTTCCTTCAGCCAGAAAGACGTCAATCCCGAGGGGCATGTGATTGAATGGCGGGTGAACGCCGAGGACCCTTTCAAAAATTTTGCGCCGTCGCCCGGCAAGGTGGAATGGATTCATTTCCCCGGCGGACCGGGCATCAGGATAGACTCGCATGTTTATCCGAACTATGAAATTCTGCCGCATTATGACAGCTTGATCGCAAAGATTATTGTGCAGGGCGCAACGCGCGCGGAGGCCATCAACCGCATGTATGGCGCGTTGGGCGAATTTATAATTGAAGGACCGAAAACGACGGTGCCGCTCGGCCAGGCTCTCATGAATGACTCGCTTTTCCGGCGCGGCCAGTATAATACGGCTTTTCTTGATAATTTTCTCAAGGATGGCGGCGGATTGACGAATATTCTCCGCTAATCCGCCGTTGGCGGATTAATCCTGCCTTCGCCCTGAACTCAGGCCGAAGGGAGCAAGTCCCGATCGCGAAGCGCATCGGAACGCGTCGAAGGATAGTCCATTACAGGAGACAGAAAATGCAGACGAAAAATGTGGCCCAGGTTTCATGCCCCGGGCAGATCCGCTACGGCGGAGAAGGTTTGGACAAAAAGAAAAATTTTGCCGATCCGTATTTCGGCAATGACCGGCCGGATGAAGGCAGTGATCTCGGGGCCATTATGGTGCATCACGGGGTTATTGCCGTTATCGCCCGGATTGCCGCATTAAAGGTGCCGGGTGTGGTTGAAATGAGCGGCTCTTTTACGGACGGCATCGCCAATATGATTGGCCGGAACAGCGGCGAACGCGGTGTGCGGGTGGATTTGCAAGGCCAGAAAGTTGACCTTGAGGTCAATCTTGTCATTGAATATGGGGCTAAAATTCCACAGGTGGCTTGGGCCGTTCAAAATGAAGTCCGCCGCGCCATTGAAGATATGACCGGCAAGAAAGTCGGCACCGTTGACGTTTTGATTCAAGGCGTCAGGATGCCTTTGGAAACAAAGGCAGGTGGATAGACTGCCAGGCTTTGCCTAAGCGTTACGCCCAGGCGAGTAGGCAGTTTCCGCCTGAAGCGGATCAGCCAAAGGCTGAAGGCTGTGGGTTTTATATTTTGGATTGCGTGGTTTTTTGAAATCGAAAATTCTAACAACACAGGGAGTAAAAATATGAAATTTCTGCATGGTTTGATGAAGCTCGTCATTACGATTTCACTCTTGGCGCTGGGTATTTTCTTTTTGGCCGATGTTTTCGGGGTCCAAAACAGCATTGGCCATCTGTTGTTGGGCGATGCCATCGGCAAGTTTGTCACCGGCACCTTGCTGATTCTGATGGTTATGCTCTATTGGCTGACGGCAATGAGCGGGAGCACCAAGGAGCAGTTTCTCTCGTTTGCAACCGAGGGCGGCAGCGTCAACATCCGGGTCAAGGCGGTCAACGAGTTTTTGAAGAAACTGGCCGACGAGTTTGCCGATATCCTCAATTTGCGGGCGGACATAACCGCTTCCCGCGATGGAAGGATAGAAGTCCAGCTGGATATTGACGTAAAATGCGGTACAAAGATTCAACAGCTTTCACAGGTCCTGCAACAGCGCGTGCGGGAAACCATGCGGGAAGGACTGGGAATCGCCGAAGTCACTTCAATCAAAGTCAATGTGAATGAAATCATTCAGGCCGATAAGCCGCCCGTTGAAACCGGCAGCCGCGCTGACTGGCAGGATACTTCCGTCTGAACATTTCTTATTCATGTTTCGCTCAAGCCGGTGACCGGCTCGGGTCAATCTTGCGCAGGTAGGTAATGGCTTTGGCCACGCGTTGTTCCGGTGTGCGATTGTTGTCAAAATCCTCTACGGAAATGACCCCCCGGTATTGCCGTTTGTGCAGTTCCTTCAGCAACAGCGGGTAATTGTAGCGCCCCTCGTTCAGCCGACAGGCCGGATAAGTCCAGGCCACGGTGCCGTTCGTGTCCGGAGCGCCCGGGACGCATGCATGTCCTCCAATGTGCAGGTGCGCCAGGTAAGGTCCCATAAGGTCCAATGCCAGCGGGATGGTTTCAAAGCCGTCAATCACGTTATTTTGAGGATCATAGAGAATCCCGATGTCGGCCGGGTCAAAAAGACTGACCAGCCGGTGGGTCAGGCTTGCGCTGACGAAGATGGAGCCTACGTGCGTTTCAATGATGCAACGTATGCCGTAAGCGCGCGTGACGGCCAGGGCCTTTTCAAAGGCGCGGACAGCTTCATCGTAAAGCGTAAAATAGTTTGTCTCCCCATTGTAGCCCTGTGGTGCGGCAATTCGTATCAGCGGGCACCCGGTTGCCGCGGCGCCTTCGGCCAGTTGACGCACGATGTCCAGTTGCAGGGCGGTGGTGTTGCTGGCGAACGCCGCCAATGCCAAGCCGTGATCGGCCAGCACGGCTTTGATCTCACCGGCGCGCGCCTTTACGTTGTCGGGTGAGATATCCGTCAGATGCCGGCCCCACTGGCTGGGGACGGCCTGCGCTTCTCCGGTATAAGCGCGCACGCGCAGTTCCAGCCCGTCGTAACCGTGCTGTTTCAGCAAGGCACAGGTTTGCGGCAAGTCCAGATGCGGCAACATGATCGAAGTGACGGAAAATTTCAATTTCATTGTTTGTCCTTTCAATGATTTGGTTTTAGTAGCATCCCCTAGGATGCTCAGTCTGTAGGCTATAGACTGTAGACTATTAGGAAAAGCGTCGGAAAACAACAAATTCTTGCACGCATTTACACAAACCGACAATAACGTTGCCTTTAGAACTACGGTTAGCCCGCATTTCTCACACGCCCCGTGAAAAATGCAGGTTAGGCCTTGTGCGGCGGCCGGGACGCATTTTAAATCAAAGCCAGCCGGTCGCCTTGGCCAGGCAACGCACATAATGGGCATAATCCGGCCAGGAAACATCCGGCGGAACGCCGTGGTCGCAAGACGGGATATAACCGCCGTCTTCAATCACCGGCCGCAGTCGTTCAATTTCCAGTTCAATTATGCGTCCGCCCTTGGCCATTGCCCGCTTGTCAACCCCGCCGCGATAGGCCATGTTCTTTCCGAATTGTTTGCGGAAAGCGTTGATATCATTGCCGGCCGCGACCTCGATCGGGTCGCAGACATTGATGCCGGCTTCTATCCACAGGGGAATAAGTTCGCCGATAAATCCATCCGAATCTATGGCATAAATCGGAACTCCGGCGGTGCGAATGATTTCACCCCAACACTTCCAGGCCGGTAATATGAATTTTCGCGTCATGTCGGGTGAAATCATGGAAAAACATTTATAGGCCATGTCTTCCGAGATATGGACACCGTCCGGAATAAAATATTTAAAAGTCCGTTCAAGCAGACGGGCAATGTAATCCTGCCAGAAGGCAATCATCTCGCGGAGAAGGCCGGGGTCGTCATAGAACAACAGGCAGAGTCCTTCAAACCCGACCCATTCGCGCAGTTGCCAGAATGGTCCGGAAACGCCGATTTCCACGGGCCATTCGCGGTCAGCCAGCTTTTTGCCAAGCGCCGCGGCATCCGCCGGAAGGCGCATTTGATCATCCGCGCTGTAGCGCCGTTTCATGTCCTCCCAGTCCTTCCGGTTTTCCACCGGGCATTTGATCCAGCGCCGGGTTACAAAGTCAATGGCATTGCGCAGATATTCGGCGGTAAATTCCTTGCCGATTTCGCAAATGTTACCCTTCCAATCCTGTACGATTCTGGAGTTTTCCTTCTCCTCAATTGTTTTTTCCTCAAACTGGGGGATCATCCGTTCGTTGACCGGGAATCCGGGGCCGCCCGAAGGCCACGGCAGTTTACCGTCGGCCTGCCGGTAGGCATATTCGTTATATCTTTGAACTTCCTTCTTCGGCAAGCCGGTTTTCAGCCAATTAGCGCGGGTGGATTCGCGTCCGCCGCCGGGGCAGAGCGGAATCCGGTCCGGTTTGTCAAACAACAACGTTTTCAGATATCGTTCGCGTTCGTTCATTATGTTTCCCTTATAAAATTTTCCATTTTTCAGCCGTTATCTTCCAATCCGCATGATCAACCAGGCCACCCAGATGACAAAGCCGACGGCCAGCCATGCAATGACAAATCCCGCAATATCCTCGCGATATCGTTTCCAGAATCCTTTCCAGCGTTCGGCCGTCAGCCAGCCCGGCAGATCGAGTAAAATTAATTCCTCCCCGCGCTCAGCCGCCGTCGGTTTTTGCCCTTCGTTTGGCAAACCTTCCGCATCCGTGGAACGCGTCATATTGTCAAAAAAGCGGGCAATCTTTTCGGCTGGCTCCGGCTTGGTCAGCAGGCTTGCCACGATCAGCGCCAGGAACCCGGCCAGCATGGCAAACCCAAACGGCCCGGCTGTCCAGGGATAAACAAGTTGATGACTGCCGCTCGCCAGGAATTCCCATGTTTGTCTGTTTCCAACGGATTCAAAAAGACGGCCGAAGGCCGAACATAATGTTTTACCGTCCCCGGCCGCACCAGCCGGACAACAGGTCAGCAGGTAATTTGAAAAATAATATGCCAGACATGAAACCACTGTTGCCGCCACCGCTCCCTGCCGGTTGGCCCGTTTCCAAAGAATTCCCCCGATAAACATCACCCCCAACAGAGCGGAAAGCGTTTCCGTGAAAAGGAAAGCATCCAGCACCTGATCCACTATCAGCGAGAAACCGATTCCCAACCCGGTCAAAGCCAGACCTGAAATTCGGCCCACCAGCAGAAGCTCCTTATCTGCGGCGGCAGACCTCAGAAATGGCTTGTAAAAATCGCGGGTGAACATGGCGCCTATATTGACCATGAAATTTGAACAGGTGGACATGTTGGCCGCCAGGATGCACGCCACCATTAACCCCATCAAGCCCGGACACAAAAGTTCGTGGCAGGCATAGCCGAACGCCATTTCGCGGTCCGGTAGTGTTTGTCCTTTTTGAACCAGCAAAGCGGCCACCACGAGTCCCGTCAACCCCCATCCGATTGCGCAGAACCGCTTCACCATGGCGCCGTAGGTTTGTCCGATTCTTCCAGCCCGTTCACTGTTTCCCGTGGCGTTCATGGAAATGGCATGGGGTTGCGCGCTCATCCCGACCAAACCGTTCACCGCCAGCATAAAGATCGTGAAAAGATCCACGCCGCTTTTACCGTTGTAAAGATCAAAAAAATCGGCGGGCAGAGACTGACGCATGCCTGAAAAACCGCCTGCCATTTTCAAACCCATCGGAATCAGCATGAAAGACAAGACAATAATGAGAAAACTCTGGACAAAATCAGTGTAGGCCGAAGCGGTCAACCCTCCGAAGAAACTGTAAAGAATAAATGCAACGGTCATGCCTGCCACAACCATGTTGGGAGAGATCAGCGTTCCACCGGCCGCCACGGAAATGACCTTGGCCGCCCCTTTGAGCATGCATCCCTGGGTGAAAATAAGAAAGGCCATGGCAAAAACCGAATACCCAACCGCCACGCCCCGGCCATAGCGCTGTTCAAGAATTTCGCTAACCGTGGTGCATTCGCTTCTCCGGTACCAGGGTGCCATCAGCCAGTAGAATGGCGTGATCAGCAGATTCTTCCACTGGTACCAAATCGTCGCAAAACCCAATTGGCAGGTGACGCCCGCCTGTGCCACCGGGTTTTCGGCGTTGGTGCCGGTGCCGAAGGACTGCCCGATCATCACCCACCAGGGCAATTTCCGGTCCCCGAGAAAATAGCCCCCGCTGGTCCTCGTCTTGCGCGCGATCCAAAGCCCGAAAATTGTGATGCCGATAAAATAAACCAGCACCACCATTCCATCCAGCCACGTGAATTCAAGCTTTGTTGAAGTCATTTTGTAATCTTTGGAACAACAACATTACTTTTAAACATATACGCTCTCCGCTCGGTTTCAGAGAAACATGCATATACCGTAACGGAGAAATCACCTTGACCGAAATGTAACGATTCTGCATCCGGCGCCTCGATTATGCTTTGGCGGCCGTCAAACAGAGCGGCGGCATTACTGATCGTCCCATCCGGCCCATTCGTAAAGGAGATTCCACGCGAACTTCCGCCAATATGTTTGCCGGTTACATCCTCCGTCGTTCCGGATAGCGGCCAGTGGCCAACCATCGGCGGCAAATCGCTTTTTTCCGTGGAATTAGCATTAGATGACGATGAACTCGCTGATAGAAATAATTTCTTTGCGGACATAACTTTTTCAACAATTCCAGTCTCGGCATCAAAACGATAATCGAGTTCGTTTTTCATGTGTGAGGGAGTAAAGACATTGTGGTAAAGCTGTTGCCATTCCTCGCGTAAAACATCCCGTTCCCTGTTTAATAAGTCAAACTGTAATTCCAGTGGCCCGGCTTCCATTGTCTTATTGGTCGCGTCATTTCCTTCAATTTTCTTTGGATGCGTTAGGGTCAGCGCCAGTTTCAGACGGTGAATCAAGTGCCGGCGCGTCAAATCCCAAGATTGCAACTCCCGCTGATTACGGACCGCCGTCCGCAACACCGCTTGCCATAACGAGTCGCCGTTTGTGAGGATCTGCAATGAGTTCTGCAACGAAATTGTCGCAGCGGTGTTTGTCATATAATCCAGAAGTTGACCGGCTTGAGATGCGGACGAAATCGACCCGTTGAATCCTACTATACCACGGGTTGTTGGAACCTTAATGTTTCCTTCTGCAAGCGCGGTCTTTGACAGGACTTGAGCATCGGCCTCCGGCAATCCATAACGCTCTTGAAAAAATATTGCCGTCAATTCCGGCGTATCCGGCATGTGGGTATTCCATCCGTAGACCGCACCGGCATATTCAGGCAGACAAACTTCATGCGGTGCGCCACGATACGACCAACTGGTGATGATGCTTCCTGCCAATTTCAATTCAGACGCCTTGATAAATCCATCCCGGATATTGTACATATGAAGTTGTAACCTCGGCAAGTCAAATTGATCGCCGCGATTACGAGCGGCCGAAGCGGTGAACGCCTGAAATCCCATATCTTGAAAAATTCCCGTGCGATTAAATTTGCCACTGTAACACCAGTCAACAAAGACAATATTATGCGGCAATGCCTTCTTGGCGCGTTTCTGCTGATCGTTTTTTAGCACCACGTCCGCCCACATCAACGGCGTGATGCCAAGCTTGCGACAATATTCTGCCACGCGGCTGTAGTGTTTAAAATACAAATCCATGAAATCGCCGGCTTCTTGACATCGTTTGCATTTGCCGGCCGAGACCTCATCGCCTCCGATTTGCAAACGGCGCAAGCCGGGATGCTGAGCTATGATCTCGTCAATGAGAGATTGCACGAATGGCATAACGGCATCATCGTTTGCCAGACAGTAACTATGCGCGCCATGCCCGGAGGAGAAATGGGCATATTCCTTGCAAGTAAGAACATACTCAAGATGTCCGCAACATTGGAGAAATGGAATCAGCTCCTGATTGCACTCGGCGGCGGTTTGATTGATAGATTTAATATCTTCCTCATTGAATGCATCCGGACGGCAAATGACTTTGTGTTCCCGGAAAGGAAACATGGCAGAGTATTCCATCAAAATCGCGTTCACTTTATATCGAGCCAGCGTCCTCATCAACTGCTGAACATACGCGACAGTGTACTGCTGACATGTCATATCAATATGCACTGCCCTGGTCTGCACATCAGGCCAATCACGAATACGGCCGGTTGGTAACGTAATCGCGCCGTCATCGCACAGTTCAATCATCTGGGATAAAGTCGCCAATCCGTTGAATACCCCGCCGGCATCCGCCGCCGAAATAACAACGCATTCCTTCCCAACTTCTAGTTCATAACCGTTGTACGGCAAACCACCGTCCGTCTTTTTCAGGATTCGTATTCCCGCCTGGGAAGAATCGTTTGCGGTTTTGACCGGCCCGGCTTTCCGCGCGGCCAAAACCTCATCCAGCATCCATAGATAACGATTAACTTCTTTTCCCCATCCAGCATCTACATTTAAAAGAATCGGCGCGTGAAGCGTTTTTGTCATTTCTCCGCTCAATTCAATCTGCTGCGGCGCAGGCAAAAGCAATCTCATCCTATTTTCCTGTTTATTATAGATAGTTGCATTAATTGCTGAATCCGCCGTCAAAACCGTCGCTACCATTGCCATCATTGCCAATATTGATGTCTTCATTATTATGCTCCGTATAAAAAACCAATTTCGGTGTTTTATTGATCTTTCTTGATATTTCGAGTAACATACTAATCAATATTCAATTATGACTCAATGGACGCGGCGATCATGAATATGGACAAAACGATCATCAACCTGCCGGTATACCGCGAAACGCGCTTCCGCAATCCAAGTCCTTATGAACGCCAGGTCGGATTCTGGGTGGACCGCATCGGCAGTGATCAAAAGATTCACACATCGGTTCCCGGCTTGCGCATCCTGGGACAATATGCGGTTGTGGCCGTGGATTCAGGCGAAGGCATGTTTATAACGAAGAACAAGGGGATTTATAATGTTAAATCAGGGGATGTGCTCCTGCTCATGCCGGATGAGCCGACGGCTTACTATCCGCACAAGACTTGGTTCACCCGCTGGATTGTATGGAATGGTTTGGCGGCACGGAAACAGGCGGAAGCGCTTGATTTTGGAATTCAAAAGCCTTTCTTTTGCCAGGCGGCGGATGTCGTCCGGTCGGCTTTTTTTGACCTGGTCAAGCTGATGGAGCTGGAGGACAGGGCGGCGGTGCTGGAACGTCAGGCGGTGATGCTGAACATGCTGGCGGGGTTGGTTCGGGCTGAGCATTCCGCGATTTTCCCGGGGGGGGCCAATATGAACCTGGAGGTTGTGGTGAAATATATCAGGCGACATTTGGATTCCCGGCTGGCGCCGGCCGAGTTGGCGGAGTTGTGCCATCTGAGCGTGCCGCATTTTCGGAGGATGTTTCGCCGTTATACCGGGCGGAGTCCGATGGAGTTTATCTTGGCCGAGCGGATTTCCGGCGCAAAATCATTGTTGATCCGCGGCGCTTCCATCAAGCAGGCGGCGCAGGAGATGGGTTTCGCCGACCAATTCTATTTCATGCGCGTGTTCAAGAAAATCGCCGGGCAAACGGCCGGTCAATTTATCGCTGCCAACCGGAGATGATGGTCTGATGAATATTAGAACGTATGGATAAGCAGAGCGTCTCTCAGCTTGGGCTCAAACCAGGTGCTTTTCGGCGGCATGACCTGGCCGGCGTCGGAAATCGCCAGCAGTTGATTGACCGTTGTCGGGAACATTGAAAAAGCCACTGCCGCCTTGCCGGTATTGACCCGGTTCTCAAGTTCCTTCGTGCCATGGATCCCGCCGATAAATTCCAACCGCTTGTCCGTGCGCGGATCCTTGATGCCGAGAACAGGTTCAAATAATTCCGACTGTAAAACGCTGACGTCCAAGGCCGCAACTAAATCTTTCTTTGGCGCGCTTTGAGACATTAAGCAAAACCAGTGTCCATTGAGATACATGCTTATCTGGCCGGCGTGGGCGGGGGATGGGCGGGCATTTTCTTCAACAATGAACCGTTTTTTTATTTCTTCCAGAAAATCACTTGTGCCCATCCCGCCAAGGTCAAGAACACAGCGGTTATACGGCAGGATTTCCAGCTGGCTTGCCGGAAACAGCACTGCCAGGAAAAATCCGACTTCATCGGGGTCAAACCTAACTTTAATACTTAATTCGTTTTTGCTTTGAGCAAGTTCCCTGGCCACTCTTACGCCCGCGGCGGCGCGGTGATGGCCGTCGGCAATATAAGCCGCCGGCACCTTTTGGAATGCCTTCCGAACCGGTTCGGTATCGGCTATTTGCCAGACCGTATGTTCAATGCCGTCCGGCGCGACAAAATCATAGAGCGGCTCATTTTTTTCGGTTGCGGCGGTAATGCCGTCAATAGCGGGATCGTCCCGGTAAGTCAGAAAAACCGGACCGCTATGCGCCCTTAATGCGGTCGTGTGTTTTGTGCGGTCTTCCTCCTTGTCAATCCGGGTCTTTTCATGTTTCTTGATGATGTTATTTTCATAGTCAGCGGCGGAACAGCAAGCCACAATCCCATGCTGATAACGCGCGTTGCGTTTCAGGCGGTAAATATAAAAAAATGGTTTTTGTTCACGGATCAGAATCCCGCGTTCCTGCATGGCGGCAAAATTGGCCGCGGCCTTCTGGTATACCGCGGGGGAATAAGGGTCGGTATTTTCCGGCAGGTCAATTTCCGAGCGGGAAACGTGCAAAAAACTAAATGGATTATTGTGCGCCAGGGCGAATGCTTCTTCGCGATTCACGACGTCATAGGGCATGCTGGCCACCTGCGGGCAGATCTCCTGTCTCGGACGTAAAGCCTGGAAAGGTTTAACGTTAAGCATTTTTATTAACACCCGGCTGATATTCTGGTGGTTGCGTTATTATCAATCTAAAACATAATCAAGACGCCAATTGCTCTTTTCTTTCCATGGCGGCTGTTCACGCTTGTCCAATATGTAAGGTCCCAGGACGAGATAATCCATTTCAGTGCGCATGAAGCAGCGGTAGGCGTCCTCCGGCGTGCAGACAATCGGCTCACCGCGCACGTTGAATGAAGTATTGATGATAACGGCGCTTCCCGTCAGTTTTTCAAACTCGGCGATGATCCCATGAAAATCGGGGTTGGTCTCGGCGGAAACAGTCTGAATCCTTGCCGAATAATCAACGTGGGTTATGGCGGGGATATCGGAGCGAATTTGATTAATCCTCTCGCGCATCGGGATTTTTGCCGCTTCTTCACGGTTATGGCAACGTTCCGGTTTCACCTGGGCGACCAGGAGCATGTAGGGCGAAGGACAATCCAGGTCAAAATATTCTTCTTTCTTTTCTTCCAGGCAGGCCGGCGCGAAGGGGCGGAATGATTCGCGATATTTTATTTTAAGGTTCATGACCGACTGCATTTTCGGCGAACGGGCGTCGCCGATAATTGACCGGTTGCCGAGCGCCCGCGGTCCGAATTCCATCCGGCCGTTGAGGAGCCCAATGACATTTTCTCCGGCAATAAGTTTTGCGATCTGTTTCCGCCATTCGCCGGGATCGTTGACGCATTTTGCCGGATAGCCTTTTGTATTCAGGAAAGCGGAAGTTTCATCCGGGGCAAAAGCCGGCCCGAGATATGAGCCTTTCATTTTGTCATGCTTGCCATCGGCGGTCCGGGGCATGTTTTTTGCCATGTGCCAGACCATCAGGGCGGAACCGAGCGCGCCGCCGGCGTCGCCGGCGGCCGGTTGAATCCAGATGTTTTTAAAAGGACCTTCCCGCAACAGCCGGCCGTTGGCAACGCAGTTCAAGGCGACTCCGCCGGCCAGGCAAAGATTGCTTTCGCCGGTTACGCTTTGGGCGAATCGGGCCATTTTCAGGACAATTTGCTCCGTCACGGCCTGGATTGAGCGCGCGATATCCATTTCCCTCTGGGTTATTTCCGATTCCGCCTTGCGGGCCGGGCCGTTGAATAATTTCGCAAATTTTTCATTGGTCATGGTCAATCCGTCCAGGTAGGCAAAATAATCAAGATTGAGCCGGAATGAACCGTCTTCCTTCAACTCAAGCAGGTTATCCATTATTTTATCCACGTATTTTGGCTCGCCGTAGGGCGCCAACCCCATCAGTTTATATTCGCCGGAATTGACCCGAAAACCGGTAAAATAAGTGAAGGCGGAATAAAGCAGGCCGAGCGAGTGGGGGAATTTTAACTCACGAAGAATCTCAATACGGTTGTCAATCCCTTGCCCGACTGTGCTCGTGGCCCATTCGCCGACACCGTCCAGGGTCAGGATCGCGGCGCTTTTGAAGGGGGAGGGAAAAAAGGCGCTCGCGGCATGGGATTGATGATGTTCGGGAAAATAGAATGGTTCCTTGATTTTAACGCCGATTTTATTGAGGGACGACTCAATTATCAACGGTATCCAGAGCTTTTGTTTAAGCCAGAGCGGGGCGGCCATCATGAATGAATGCAGGCCGCGGGGAGCCACGCTGAAATAAGTCTGTAATATCCGGTCAAACTTTGCAATCGGCTTGTCATAAAAGGCCACGGCGTCAAGCTCGTTGCCGGTGTCGTTTGTGGCAATGCCACCCGCGGTGATACCGCTTGTGGTAATACCACCTTCGGCCAGGCAGTATTCCACCGCCCCGGCGGGGAAACCGGCGTCATGTTTTTTGCGTGAAAATCTTTCCTCCTGGGCGGCGGCGATAATCTCGCCGTCACGAATCAGTACCGCCGCGGAATCGTGGTAATATGCGCTGATGCCTAGTATGTTCATTGATGGTAACGTTAAGGTTATTAGACTGTAGGCTGTAGACTGTTAGTTGTGCGCATGGATCGAATTAAGGCGCTTAGGACCTTTTCAGTCTCCACCATTTTTGATTCGCATTCGAGAACGTCCGTCTTATTTGTATAACCCAAACGGCCGGCCAGTCCGAGCTGGTAATGCAGTTCTCTTGCTGAACCGAAAGCTATTTCAAGAAAGCGGTGGTATTCGGACTGACTCTCTCTCGCACATCCTTCAACGATGTTTGATGGCACTGAAACCGCCGATCTTCGCATCTGGGAGGTCAGCCCATATATCTCCTCCTTGGGAAATCCTCTGGTTGCCTGATAGATTAAGACCGCCACTTCGTCGGCCAGCTCAAATGCTCTGAGTTTCGTATGGTCGCGCATAATTTCCTCCTATAGACTAATAGCCTACAGCCTGTTAACCTTATCCCTTAATATTGCTTCGTCATTCGGTTATTGTCTTGCAGATCATGTTTTTCATCCCAATATGTGGTTGCTGATGAATCCCAGGCGCGTTTCATCGGATCGCGCCTTGCCAGGATGAGCAGCATCCGGGCGGGCAGAAAACACAGGTAATAGAATGGCACAAGGAGGAGCCAGGTCAAGGCCTGGCCGACGCCAAACGCAAAAAATCCGACCAGTCGTTCAAAGGCGGCATAAAGCCCGGGGATAAACAAACCGCAGGCAAGAATCAACGTGCCGATGCCGGCCACAATGCCGGCGAATACAACGCGGTGGAAGATGAAAGCCAACAGCGCAGCAACCCCGAAGGCGATGATTGTTTGAAAAATGAGTTTACCCGGTCCCGGGCCATGCCGGGTGACGGCGGGTTGGTTGCTCTGATACCGCCACTTCCAGGCCGGCTCCGATAATGTTCTGGATTTTTTTTCTGACATTTGTTTTCAACCTAATTTTTATACCATTCCTGGCGGCGGTCAATAAGCCGCACGGAAAATAAGGTATATAAGAAATCTTCTTGTAACAAGCATAATGAACAGGTAAAAATAAACATCTTGCTTTTGTTGGATCAAAATTAAAGTATGCATGTAACCCTTATAAGTCCGCCGCAGGCGTTTACCGACACCCAGGTTACGGCGGGCGTCGTGCCGCCGCTGGGCTTGCTTTATCTGGCCGGAACCTTGAAAAAGCAGGCGATTGATGTCCAGGTGATTGACTCGGTCGGCGACAAATTCGCGCAATATACCAGGCATGAAAACATCACTTTGCGCGGCCTGACCTTTGATGAAATCCTCGCCGCTGTTCCTGTTCACACCGATTTGATCGGTGTTGCGGCCTTGTATTCGTCGGCCCACCTGATTGTCAAGGAATTGGTCGCGCGCCTTCGGATGAAATTTCCCCAAACGCCGATCGTGCTGGGCGGCGCGCACGCCACTGTTTTGACGGAATTTGTCTTGCGGGATACCGCTGCCGATCTTGTGGTGCTGGGCGAGGGTGAGGTAACCCTCGTGGAGCTTTGTCAAAAATTGGCAGATTATCGCGGCGTCTGCGGCATCGCGTACAAACAGGATGGACAGGTCAAATTCAATCCGTCCCGCCCGTTGATTGCCGACCTGGATTCCCTGCCTCTGCCGGACCGCAGTTTGATCAAAATGCAGAATTATTTTGAGGCCGCGGAGCCGCATGGTTGCTCGGCCTCCGGCCGCTGGACCACCATTTTGTCAAGCCGCGGTTGTCCGTTCAACTGCACCTTTTGCACCACGCCGAAAATATGGCAGCGGCGTTGGCGCTGTCGCAAGCCGGAACATGTGATTGCTGAAATGGCGGAATTGAAAGAACGTTACGGCGTCACTGATTTCCATTTTGAGGATGAAAACATGGGGGTTGACAGGAAATGGATGCATGCCTTTTGCGATCAATTGATCGCAAAAGGCATGGGGATCACCTGGCAGCCCAGCAACGGATTGCGGGTGGAAACCATCCTGGATCCCGGCTTGCTGGAGAAAATGAAGCACAGCGGCTGTTCCCTGGCGGTGTTTACGCTGGAGAGCGCTTCGGAACGGGTGCGCAATCAGATCATCGGCAAGAAGCTGGACCGGTCCAATATTGACAAGGCGATTGCTCTTGCCAATCGGGTGGGGATCAAATCCACGACATATTTCATGCTTGGGTTGCCCGGGGAGCAACTGGCCGAGGCGCAGGAAACGGTGCGGTATATCGCCCGGCTGGCGCGCCGGGGATTGGATGAGCCGGTGATCAGCCTGTTTTCCATGTTGCCGGGCTGTCAGCTCTTTGACGAGTTTTATCGGCAGGGCAAGATCAAGCTGAACGAGGAGTATTTTCGCGACCTGTTGGCGCAGGGCGATTTGGCGAAATTCAAGAGTTGGACCGGGCACATCAGCAACGAAGAACTCAAGAAACTGCGGAACCGCGGTTATCTTTTGTTCGCCTTGCAAAAGGGACTGTTTCATCCGCTGAAAACCCTCCATAGCTTGCTCAATATCCTGAAAGGTTCCGATGAATTGAAAAGCGAGCGGGTCATGCGGACGTTTATTAATCGAATCATCAAGCGGAAGGGCCGGCCGGGGGCTTTCCCTGAACGGCCGGTTCCGGATTGTACATGAAGACAAAGGACGGGCAGACATGAAAGATATTCCAGGTAAAACATTAAGCGTCGTTGTTCCATTTTTGAATGAAGCCGGCAATCTGCCGTTGCTCTATGAACGGGTGGCCGGTGTCATGGCGAACCGGCCTGAGAAATTGGAACTGTTGCTGGTGGATGATGGAAGCACGGATGGTTCGGCGGACTGGGCGCGCGAGCAGTCCCGCCAGGACGGCCGCGTGCGCCTGTTGCAATTATCGCGCAATTACGGCCATCAGATTGCCATCACCGCCGGCTTGGATCATGCCGAGGGCGATGCCGTGGTCATCATGGACGCGGATTTGCAGGATCCCCCGGAAGTGATCCCGGATTTGCTGGCGAAGTGGCATGAAGGTTTTGAGGTGGTTTCTGCCGTGCGCCGCAGCCGGGAGGGCGAGACATGGCATAAGAAATTTTTGGCCGCCGTGTTTTACCGTTTGTTCCGGGCGCTGGTTAAGGTGGATGTGCCGTTAAACGCCGGAGATTTCAGGCTTTTGGACCGCCAGGTTGTGATGGCGGTCAGGCAGATGCGCGAAACCCATCGGTTTTTGCGGGCGATGACCTCCTGGACGGGCTATCGCCAGACAACCGTGGTATATGACCGGGCCTCCCGGCACTCTGGTGAAACCAAGTATCCGATCTGGAACTCGGCGCGCCTGGCCTTGGACGCGATCACCTCATTTTCCGCCTCTCCCCTGCGATGGATCATCGGGTTTGGCGGATTGGTTTCATTGATCGGCATGGTTTATATCTTGCAAATCATGTGGTCGCATTATTTTCGTCCGGCACAACTTCTTCCCGGCTGGGCTTCCATTGCGGCGCTCATGCTGTTTTTGGGAGGAATTCAATTGATTTGCCTGGGCGTGATCGGCCAGTACATCAGCCGCATCTTTGAGGAATCCAAGAAACGGCCGTTGTATTTTATTAAAAAAGATAATGCCGGAGCATGATCAGAGTAATGCCTTCGTTGGAGCCGGCCTGCCTGCCTAAGCTCAGCCAGGGACCTCAGGCCGTAAGAAGCGGGACGAGGTCTGCTTGCCCGTCGTAGCCCCTTGGGCGAAGTCGGGTCCCGTCCCTGAAAGTCCACCCGCGAAACTGAGAAGCCGTAAAAAAAATTAGGAATCATCGCGCCAACGGCCCGCCTGCAACACTATGCGTAGCATTGCGGGCAGGCCTCGGCGATCTTTGTCGATTTTTTCACGCGTTCTGAGGCACCGGCATTACGGAAAACACATGGAAATACTTGACAAACCGCGATCTTGGTGTACTATTCATAGTGGGAACGGGAACGTGTGATGAGTGTATGCAATTGTTGATTATTGAAGGTTCAAATGGGGACAACATTTCAATCATATTGTTCAGGCGGCGCCTCGTTGTTCCAGGTGTTCAGGATAAGCGGGGAAAAAAGCTCCCAGGCGCTTGATCATAACACAACCGTTGCTTTTCAATTGATACTCAAGGGCGAGGGAAAGTATTTCGTGAACGACCGCTGTTATGATTTTCACCGGAATTGCCTGCTGGTGAGCAGGCCGAATGATAACCAGCGGTGCCTGCCTGGCCGCGGATGCGGCATGGACAAGATATGCCTGTTATTCCCGTCGAAAACAATAGGCGAGTATTTGCCGCTTTCGGTGTATCGCAGCCTGCCTTGTGTTATTTATCTTTCACCGAGGGAGGCCGCCAAGGTCAGGCTGCGGATGCAGGACATATTCGATGACATTAAAAACAAGCCGGTCTACTGGTATAAAAAAATGCTCTGTGAAATCTGGAACCTGGTCATAATTTTGTATAGAAGCGGCCAGCGCAGGGTTGAAGAGCCGGCCCCCCATCCGGCATTAAGACAGGCCTTGACCTTTATTGAGGATAATTTCAGTTCGGACATAAATATCCAGTCGTTGTGCAAGAAGATGGATATGTCGGTGGGCCGGCTTACTCATATTTTCCAGGATGAAATCGGGATGGGGGTCAGGCATTACATCATCCAGCGCAGGCTGGCCGAGGCAAAATTGTTGCTGCATTCCCGGTATCACGAAGTCAGGGCGATTGCCCGTGAGGTGGGATATCTGGACGTCAGGCTTTTCCTGCATCAATTTACACGGCTTACAACCATGACTCCGGAAGAATATCGTTCCGCCCTTTTTGATGATAAGTCCGATCAAGGGTAATAATTTGATTTTCCCCCCTTGCCCCTTCAGCTCTCCCGACTGCCTTGCTGTTTCATTCTCAAAAAACATGCTGTTTTATGCGGTTGACTCATTGATCTGGATCGCAGTGAAAAAATCGTAACCTCAGTCTTCGGTGGAGCCGGCCTGCCCCCAGGCCGCTCTGAACGGGACGAGGGCTGCTTGCCCATCGTAGCCCTTGGGCGAAGTCGGGTCCCGTCTCCAAAAATCCACCCGCGAGAATGAGCGATTACAAAAAATCAAAAAAAAACAATTGACAAAACAGCAAAAAGATGGTTTTTGTTGGCATAAATGAAATTGCCAGCAATGAGCAAAGTCAAAGCGCGATGTCTGGGTAAGCCTGCATATGTTGCAATCTTGGGGGTCGTTTTTATTGCCGGCCTGGCCGGGATTGGCAGTATGGCCGAAATCACCATCGTCACTGATACCGACAATGACGGCATGGACGATGCCTATGAGTTGTTCTTCGGTCTGGATCCCGCTTCCAACGATGCCGGCCTTGATTATGACGGTGATGCGCTTTTGAATATTGAAGAAGGCAAAATATTGACCGATCCATTTTGCCGGGACACGGATCGTGACGGTTTCAGCGATTTGGTTGACAGCAATGCGGTCAGCCGCGCTTGGCTCCAATGGGGAAATCCGCATTTTACGACCGGCGACGAATATGAATATGCCCATCCCGACTGGTTGTTGGGCGCATACAAGAACGGCGGGGAATGGATTTACGATCCGGAGACGACGCAGTCATGTTGGTATGTATCGGGGCATGGGGGTAAAGGGGTTGATAGTTTGTGCGTTGACTTGGACCGGACAATCTTGACCAATAACCTGCGTTATGCGGTTCGTTTGGGCAGGGCCGCACAGCCTGCGCGGCCTTCTGATTCAAATCTTGCTTCGCGGGAATCTGGAGACGGGCCGACCTCGTCCCGTTCAGTTTGGCCTGAGGTCAGCATTGACCTTCTTGATACCAACGGCATGGTGATTGCCGAAAACCTCTTTGGCAATCTGCTGTCAGCCAGCAATTCTTACTGTGGAGGGACGCGCTCCGCCTGCCTCGGCGAAGCCACAGGCGAAGACCGGGTCGCGTCCGCTGATTCTGCAAACGATTTGGTTTTAATCCTGAATGTGCCGCTGGCAACCTTCCCCTCTGCCGCCGTCATTCAACTCCGGTGCAAAACCGGCGTACTTGCCGTGTACGAAGGCTTATTATACATAGATGAAGACGGAGACGGGCTTGACGCCGACCAGGAGTGCCAACTCGGCACATCTGACTATAGTGTTGATTCCAACGGCAATGGCATCAACGACTATGACGAATGTTTTAATTCCGGCAGTTCAACCAACAATCCGGGTGGGGGCGGCGGAGACGATAGCGGGGATGGAGATGATCATGATGGTGATGAGAAAAATAAGAAAAAGGGCGTAATCTACGTTGACCAGGCAAAAGGCAACGATAATCTTACCGGACGCGCTCCGGATGTTTCCGCGAATAAGAAAGGGCCGAAAAAGACGGTTCATGGCGGTCTTTCAATTGCCGAAACAAATGACACGATCATCATCCGGTCCGGCACATATAACGAAAATCTGAATATCCAGGGAAAAAACGTGAAAGTGATTATTGAAGGAAACGTCAAACTGTAGAAGGAGATTAAGCAAACATGAAAATTACAAAGGCAATGATAATTATAGCGGTTCTTCTGCCGGTCTTCTCAGTTTGGGCTGGTGATTTGGCGGTGGATAATCTGACCGTATCACAGGATGCGACGGTTTATGGCGCATTAAAATTAACAACAGCGCCAATTAATGCGACGGCCACGGGGGGAAACATCACTACGAATGGGAATTATCGAATTCATACATTTACTAACAGCGGCACGCTTGAGGTTAGCAGTGGCTCGTTGACTTGCGATGTGTTGGTTGTGGCTGGTGGTGGAGGTGGGTCTAGCGAATGGGGGGGAGGCGGCGGTGGTGGTGGTTTGATTTATACAAATACGGCTGTATCAAGTAATTGTTCGGTGACTGTTGGTGGTGGTGGCGCTAAAGGTACTGGTGGTGGCGGGGGTGCTAATGGTGGAAATAGCGTTTTTGGCGCTTATATTGCTTATGGCGGTGGCGGTGGTAGTCCGCATCCATCCCAAGCTGGTAAAGCTGGTGGTTCAGGTGGAGGCGGTGGTGGCGGTGATGGGAGCGGTGGCGCCGGTGGTGCGGCTACTAATGGTCAAGGGTATGCTGGTGGTAATGGAGTTTATAGTGCCAATGGTAGCGGTGGAGGCGGTGGTGGTGCTGGTGGTGTGGGCAAAGTTGGAAATCTGCCGGGTGATGGCGGCAATGGTTTGGCTTATGATATCTCCGGTACAAGTGTTTATTATGCCGGTGGTGGTGGTGGTGGGGATGGATCGGTTAGGGGAATTGGCGGAAGTGGTGTCGGCGGTAATGGTGGGCTTCAACAACAACCTGGAACAGATGGTACTGCAAATAGAGGTGGAGGAGGCGGTGGTGGTGGGTCTTATACGCAGCCTGGCGGCAATGGTGGTTCTGGCATTGTAATTGTAAAATATCTGATTTCCACCAATTCTTCTTCCACAAATAATAGTTCCACCCTGACAATCTCTTCCGATGGAATCAGTCAGACCAATGCTTCTGGCGCCAACACCTTTATGGGCAAAGTCGGCATTGGCACGAATAATCCGGCGGAAAAACTGCATGTGGTTGGTAATGTCCGCGTGGACGGCACAAGCATCGTCTCGGCCGTGACCTTGGGTGGTGTGCCGATTACCAACTGGGCAAGTCTTGCGGCCGGGGTTTTGAGGGCCTCAAGCAATCTTTCGGACGTTGTTGATAAACCTGTCGCCCGTACCAATCTGGGACTGGGCTCCGCGGCGACTTATGATGCCAGTGTCTTTTTAACCACGAACGGTAATGGCGCTCAATTGACCAACATCACCGCCACGCAGGTCGGGGCGTTAAGCACGAACGCTGGAGCGTTGCTGGCCGTAAATAATCTCTCTGAATTGACGGCCACGGCGGCCATCGCTCGCAACAATCTGGGGCTTGGTTCTGCGGCCATGAATAATTCTGACGCATTTTTATCTCCAACCGGCAATGGTTCGCAATTAACCGGAATCACCGCCGCTCAGGTCGGCGCTTTGAGCGCGACCGGCGGGGTGATCAACGGATCATTGAGCGTTTCATCCAATTTGTTTGTCAACGGCACCAATGTTGCCAACTTGATCGGCGCCGGAGGTTTTAACTCGGTTACCGGTAACTTTGACATGGTTACAAATCGCATTATCAATCTGGCTCCTCCCGTTGGACAAAATGATGCTGTCAGTAAATACTATCTATGGATCAGTTTGTCCAATATTCCGCCGATGGGGGATATGTCCATGGGAATCTATACCAATCAAACAAACCCTTAATTTGAACTGACAGGATGTCATACAGATTGACAAATGTTGGATATTGCCGGTTAAGTATATTGGCCATTATTTGGGCCTGCGCTGGATTTGCTTTGGCTCAACCTGTCACCTGTTCGGTTCCCGTCGCGGCGTCTTTTAACTTTGGTTCTCTTTCGCGCTCGGCATTTGTTCAATATGCCTTTGTTGTTACGAATACCGGCACCGATCCGTTGGTCATCACCAAAGTGCGCCCTTCCTGCGATTGTCTGCGCGTGTTGTCCTATCCCCGGCAGATCGCCCCGAAAAAGACCGGTTCTGTCTTGTGCCGCCTGGTGCCGGATAAAATCGGCGACGTTGCATACAAGGTGTTTGTGGAATCCACTGATCCGAATGTGCCCGTTCGCGCCATGATTGTGGAAGGCAGGGTTACTCCGACGTCTTCCGGAAAGAAGGCGGTTTCCGAAGGGACGGCCGCCATTGCGCCCCATCTTTTATGCCGGGTTATCACATCTCGTGATGAATCCTGCTACTTGACGGCTGAGGCCGTTCAGTCACGCCTCAGCGCCGGTGAAGCTATTCGTATTATTGATGTACGGCCGGCTTCGGCATTTAATGAAAGCCATGTGGCGTCCTCCTGGAATTTCGCCTTGTTTTCGCTAAAGGCCCAAAGCCAACTTCGATCGTTTCCCTTGGTATTGGTGGACGCATGCGGAGGCGATCCCGCCCTTGAACAAACCTGCCGTGATTTGCGCACGGCCGGGTTTTCTTCGGTCTGGATTCTCAGTGGAGGCTTGGTTGCCTGGCGGCAGTCCGGCGGCGCGCTGGAGGGCAATCCGGCGGCGGTGGAAAAACTATCTGTGCTGGCGCCATCCGTTTTTGAACAAGTCCGTCATTTTAGCGATTGGTTCGTTGTTGCTGCGGGCGCCAACCAAGCGGCGCGGGCTGCTTTCCTGTTCCCGGATGTCGTGCCGCTTGGGCGCGGCGGTGATTTTAAATTGCCGCCGGATAATACGTCCGCTCCGGCGTCTTCCGGCACGCCGGTTTTGAATATCCTCCTTCTTGCCGATGAGGACGACACCACTGCTGCGGGGCGTATTGCCTTGCTGAGACAGAAGTCCGGTGCGCGCGTATATACCCTGGCCGGTGGCATGGCCGGATATGAAGCTTATTTAAGAACATGTTCGGCTCAGTCGGCTACGCGGTCACTTCATACCGGTGCTAAAACCGGCTTGGTTCGCGGTGTCGTTGTCAAAAAATCGTGCGGGGGATGCTCGTGAAAAGAGAGAAGTCAGTAGCCAGAAATCAGAAAGCAGATTCTGCCGTTTCCCGGATACTGTCTTTTGTCCCTTGGCTTCTGTCTTTTGAGGTACTGGTCTCTGGAACTCTGGCCTTTGCGGTTCTGACCCCTGCGTATTCCGTTCCAGCGGAATACGCCATAGAACGCCAAATCCGCTACAGTTTTACGCTTGAAAACACTTTGAATTCCACGCTTAAAGAGGGTGGGTTGTGGGTCAGTATTCCGCTCGAACAAACCGCCACCCAATGGTGCCTGAACGTCAAAGCCTCGGATGAGTGCGAATTGACCACTAATTCATTTGGAAACCGCGTCCTGCATTTCACGGTGGAACTTCCGCCTTACGGTTCCCGGATCGTCAGCATTACCGCCGACCTTAAACTGGCGGATAAACCGCAATCCATAAATAAGCAATTTGAAAATTCCGTTTCTGAATCCGACAAAAAAACGACAATTGAAAATCGGCAATCGAAAGTCACAGAGATTGCCGGAAATCTCAAAGGCGCAAATCCCTCCGCCACCGCCCGGAACATTTATCAATGGGTGGCCGATAATCTCAAGTATTCCGGTTTTCATGCCGCGAATCGCGGTGCGTTGTGGGCCTTGCGGAATCGAAAAGGCGACTGCACCGAATATGCGGCGTTGTTCACGGCGCTTTGCCGCGCCAACGGTATTCCGGCGCGGATGCTGAGCGGGTTTGTTTGTCCGAAAAGCATGATCCTGAAACCATATTCCCTGCACGACTGGGCGGAATTTTATGATGGGTCAATCTGGGTTATGGCCGATCCGGAGCAAAAAAACTTCAATGTCCGGCAGGCGAATTATATCGCTTTTAAAATTTTGGAGCAGGCCGATCCGGATCAGGCGGTGCCTCTCAGTCTTTTCCGTTTTGAAGGGCCGGGTCTGACGGTCAGAATGGATAAATGAAACCACTTTTTTGCGAATACATGGGAGTTGAATAAATGAGAATATTGACAGTCATGTTTTTAGGTTTGATGGCTTGGAGCGTGGGAATGGCCCATGACGCGCCGGCGACAGGCGGTGTGATAACCACCAACCGAGGCTATTTTGTCCATTCATTCACAAATATTGGTACGAGTACATTTGAAGTCGTTAGTGATTCATTAAATTGTGATGTGTTGGTTGTGGCTGGTGGTGGTGGTGGGTCTAGTGAATGGGGGGGAGGTGGCGGGGCAGGTGGTTTAATTTATACAACAAATATGGTCGTATCAAGTAATTGTTCGGTGACTGTTGGTGGCGGTGGCGCTAAAGGTGCCGGTGGCGGCGGGGGTGCTAATGGTGGAAATAGCGTTTTTGGTGCTTATATTGCTTATGGCGGAGGCGGTGGTAGTCCGCATCCGTCCCAAGCTGGTAAAGCTGGTGGTTCAGGTGGTGGTGGTGGTAGTGGTGATGGCAGCGGTGGCGCCGGTGGTGCGGCTACTAATGGTCAAGGATATGCTGGTGGAAATGGAGTTAATAGCGCCAATGGTAGCGGTGGTGGCGGTGGTGGTGCTGGTGGCGTGGGTAAAGCTGGAAATCTGCCGGGTGATGGTGGTAATGGTTTAGCTTATGATATATCTGGTGTAAGTGTCTATTATGCCGGTGGTGGTGGTGGTGGTGATGGATCTGTTAGGGGAATTGGCGGAAGTGGTGTCGGCGGTAATGGTGGGCTTCAACAACAACCTGGAACAGATGGTACTGCAACTAGAGGGGGAGGCGGCGGCGGTGGTGGGTCTTATACTCAGCTTGGCGGCAATGGCGGTTCTGGTATTGTGATTGTCCGATATGCGGTTACTAATTTGCATATTCCTTCAAAAGTCATCAATATAAGCCCTTCCGATAATTCCGACAATCTCGTTCCCAACGTTAATTTATGTTGGTCGGATGATGGCATGGCAACTCATTTCCATGTTTATTGGGGATATCCCGGCGCATTGACCAATCATGTCGTAACAGTTTTGCAACCCTATAATCTCGGCATGTTGGAGTATGAGAAAACTTATCAGTGGAGAGTTGACGCAAGCAACTCTGTGGGCGTGGCAACCGGCGATGTGTGGACCTTTTCCACTATTGAGCGAGAAATTATCCATTATGTGTCAACAAATGGCGGAAGCATATCTCCGTATACATCGTGGGAAAATGCGGCCACGAATATTCAAGATGCCGTCAATGTTTGTTCAACTGGCAATCCATTTGTAGTTGAGTGTGTTTTGGTCACTAATGGAATATATGATGCTGGAACAACCATAATTGGCGGTGTAAGCAATCGTGTGGTAATTACAAACTCAATAACGGTAAAAAGCGTTAATGGCGCTTTAAAAACAATAATTAAAGGTTGTGGCGTTACCATGTGGGGACAACGCGGGGTATATATGGACAACGGAGCAACGTTAATCGGGTTTACTATTCAAGATGGATGTTGTCAAAATGGCGGCGGTGTTTATTGTCCAAGACAGCCATTGGAAGGGACGAATGCGTATGTATATAATTGTATATTAAAAAATAATACGGCTGTGGACGGTGGTGGCGCCAGTGGAGGGGTTTTCTATAATTGTTTGTTGGTTGGTAATTATGGCGCAGGAAATTGGTGGACTGGAGATGGCGCCACGGGGTCTAGATTATATAATTGCACCATAACGAGTAATACCGCAAGCGGTGTTCGCTATTCATATGTATATAATTGTATTTCTGTAAGGAACGGTGGTTATAATCACGAAAATGCTTACGTTGAATATTCGTGTGGAGAAAACTTTGGTGGTAACAGCAATATTAGTTATACTAACATTAGTTTTGTAAATTTTACCAATGGCAACTATAATCTTGCCACAAATTCCCCTTGTATAAATGCAGGCGCCAATTATTCATGGATGATTGATGCAAATGATGTGCGTAGTAAGGATTTAAACGGATTGCCGAGAATCTTTAATGATCTTGTTGATATGGGGGCGTATGAATGGCTCATTCCGTGTCCCTTAAAACCGATATCGCCAAGTCCCGCGGATGGCGCGGTTAAGCAATCAATGAACGTAACATTAAGCTGGGCTGATGGTGGAGCAGGCTTCGCAAATCAAATACACGCATCAAATTTCGATATTTATTTTGGTTTGTCCAATAATTTAATTTATTGCGGATCAGTTCCGGTGACAAACCCCGTTTATACCCCAGATGTTTTATTGTTGGGCACAAATTATCAATGGAGGATTGATGCCAGTAATACTTATGGTGTCACGACTGGGAACGTGTGGTCGTTTTCAATCGGCCTTGGCCCGTTGATGATTCAAGAGGTGGCGCCAAGCGGCGCGGTTGCTTACGGCGTAACCAACTTTTTCATCCGGTTTTGTTCCGCCGTCAATACTAATACGTTCACCCTCGCCGATCTCGCCCTGACCGGACCCGGCGGCGCTCTCACCCTGACCGGAATGGCCGTTGAATCATCGTGCGAATTCCGCGTCTATCCGGCATCCGCGCTTACCAATGAAGGCCAATATAATCTGGTTATCGGACCTGACATCAATAACATCCTGGATAATCCCATGGAGTGGGCTTGTACAAATTCATTTTCAATAGATTTTGACGCTCCTTCCGCGCCAGTTATCACCAATTTTGCCGCCGCCCCGGCCACCAACACCGTGAACGACATCAACGTCACGCTCTGCGGCACACGAGATGACAATAGCGAAGTCTGGATCAACGGCGGCAAGGCCGTTATCATCGGCTCCGGCCCATGGACTAAGCCCATCGTTTTCGGCCAGGGACTGAACCTTGTTTCGCTCTCTGCCATGGATGCCGCCGGCAACAGTTCGCCGACAAATAATTACATCTTCATTGCCGATTCGGTCGCCCCGGTCATAACTTCAATATCGCCGGCAGACGGAGTTCTGACCAATGTGCCGCCTTCCGTGATTACACTCTATTATCAAGAGTTCGCAAGCGGTATTGATCTAAACGGGTCGCAATTATCCGTCAGCCGGAACGGCACATTGCTTTCCACCAATTGGAGCATTGCGTCCACGAATACGCTGAGCTTTACCCCGTCCGGAAGTCTGCTGGACGGCAATTATTCCGTGTCGGCAACTTTAAAGGACAACGCGGGTTGGTCATCGTCGCCCTTTTCTTCAACCTTCACTCTTGATACCACGCCGCCCGCCCGGCCGACCATTAATCCCGTTGTTTCACCGACCATCATCTCCAATCAGTTGGTTTCCGGCGTGAAGGAAACCAATTCGGCCATCCTGATGAACGGCGTTGAAGTGATTCCGCTTTCCGACTCAACCATCTGGTCTAATTCTGTATCGCTTGCTGAAGGCTCCAACCAGTTGGCCTTTGTTGCACGGGATTCCGCCAACAACACCAGTTCCGCCACGAATGTCATCATCATCTATGGCAACCTGCCGCCCGGTCCGGTTTCCAACCTGACGGCCGTCACCCAGGGTAAAGGCACGGTTATTACGCTGGACTGGTCCGGCTACGATGAAAACGCCAATGGTGCCGATATCAGTTTTTATACCGTCTATCAAAATGTCGCGTCATTCACAAACGTGTCCGAAGCCCAGAGCATTGCCATGCGACCCGCCGGCTCCAAAACTTTTCTCGTTACCGGTTTGACCCGCAACGAAACCAATTACTATGCCGTCATGGCAACCGATATAACCGGTTTGGCCGATTCCAACGTCATTTCCATTGCCGCCGCGCCGTTTGATAACGTCGCGCCGACAAATCCCGCCGTGCTTTCCTTCCAGTGCTTTGATGATCACCTTGTCGTTTCCTGGACTCCTTCAATGAATCCGGATGCCGATTTGGCCGGCTACCGTATTTACGTCACCAATGAAACTACGGGTGCAGAGGTCTCCAACTCCGTCACTTCATATGAACGTTCAGGATTTTCCCGCGCTTCCGCTTACCAGTTCCGTGTCACGGCTTTTGATAACGACACCAATGAAAGCTCCGGCGCCATTGCCATGGGTTACACGCTCATGGATAATCCCACCAATATTGTCGCCGAACCATACAGCGGTATGTCGTCTTTCTCCTGGGATGCCGTTCAACCTTCAAGCAACGTTGGTTATTTTGCGATTTATTGTTCGGAAACCGATTTTTCCAGCGTTTCCGGCATGGCATCGCGCGTAACCACGACGAATCTTTCGGCGTCCGTTGCCGGCCTGCAAAATAATGTGACAAATTATTTTGCCGTGACTACGGTCAACAAGTCCGGCGGCGAGACCAAGTCGGTCATTACCATTCCCGTTGTGCCACGGCCCGATACGAACGGTCCGGCGCTTACCGGCCTTAAATGGAACGGTTCCGCCGTGCCCGCAGCCATTGCCGATCCGGGCACGATTTCAGTCTCGGCTTCCGATCCGGCGGGGGTGAGCAAGGTTGAATTCCGGATGGATGGCGTTACGCTCAAGACGCAAACCGGCGCCGGCTCGGACTTTTCCTGCTTCTGGAATGTTACAACCACGACGAATGACGGTTCCCATGTCCTCAGCCTTGTTGCCTGGGATACCATTGGCAACAGCAACACGGTGGACACGAATCTGACTGTCACGCTGGCTGTTCCGCCCGCGCCGGTCATTACGGCTCCGGTTTCCGGCATCCTGGTCAATAATTCCAACCTGACGGTTTCCGGCTCGGCCGACCAGTATGCTTCCGCGGTGGCGTTTTATGTCAATGACGCGCGCTCCGGCGCGATTATTCCCGTCGTGTCCACCGGAACTTTTTCCGCCGCGCTGATTCTTTGCCAAGGCACCAACCAGATCCAGGCCATTGCTTCCAACCGCGCCGGTGAAAGCGCCAAATCCGCGCCGGTGAGCGTTACGCTGGATTCTTCCATTCCGCCCGCGCCTTCCAATATCAAGGCCGAAGCCCGCGAGGGCGGCGTCATCGCCCTCAGCTGGTGGGCGCCAGTCGGCGTCAATATCAAGGGCTATAACGTCTATCGTTCCACAAGCTCTTTCAGCGCCACCAATCAAGCGGTCAAACTGAATTCCGGTCTGTTGACCGGCGTCGGCTATAGCGATCTGCCCCCCGCCGACGGCACCAACTTTTATCGGGTTGTTACGGTGAATGTCGTGGATACGCATAGTCCTCTCTCTTCCGAAGCTTCGGCCGTGGCCGACGGCACATTGCCCAGGGCATCGGTCATTACCACCACGACCACCGGCCGCAGCTTTCCCGCTGAAAAACGTTACGCTCCGGGCACAATCAGTCTTAACTTGGCAGTCAGCGAACCGCTTTTGACCACGCCGTTCCTTAGCCTGACTCCAGCCATGGGCACGCCAATCGTCATTTCCCTGCAACAGGATTCGGTCACTAATTACAGCGGGTCGTTCATTATTTCCAGCAACACGCCCTCCGGCACGGCCTGGTTCAATTTTTCCTGCCGCGATCTGGTCGGCAACCGGGGTGTTGCCATTGATTCCAATGCCACCCTGATTGTTGACACCGCCGGACCCGTCGCGAATGAAGTCCAGGTAACGCCGGCGTCCCCCATCCGGAACGATTCTTCCAATCCGACGACCGTTACCGCAGTCCTGGTATTCAATGCCGGGGATCTGCCGCAGGGCACTCCTGAACTCTTTTATTCTCTCTCGCAGACCGCGCAGACTCCGACTTCTGTGCCGCTCTCGCCCTTGACAACCGTATCCTGGGTGGGTAACATAACGCTTCCGGCCAACGCCGGCGTTACACCCGAAACCATGACTTTCACTTACCGCGCTTATGATTCTCTTTCCAACTCTGACCTCCGACCTCTGACCTCTGATCTCTTCCAGGTCTATCAGGGGACCAATCTTCCCGCGTTGGACTCGCCCGTCAATTTGACCGGCCGGGCCTTGCCCAAGGGCGAAGTGGAACTTGCGTGGAATGCGGTCACGAATGCCGCCGATTACCGGGTTTACCGCAAGGCGCCCGGCGAAGCAGATTTAAGCCCGCGGGCATATTCTTCCGGACAATTGACGTTCCGGGAGACAGCGCCGGAAGGCTCCAATATCTATGCCGTGGCCTCGGTCCGCCGCGCCAACGGACAGGAATCACTCAGTGCGCTGAGCGTTTCCATCGGCCTGCTTTCCGACTCCAATCCGCCGCCCGCGCCGGGGACGCCGAGCATGGTCCTGGCGGGTAACGGCATAAATCTATCCTGGCCGGCATCCCAGACCGCCGAGCCGGTAAAATATTCCCTCTATCGCTCTTCCGCTCCGATTTCCCCTCAAAACATCGCCAATCTGGCCGCGCTGATTACCAATATCCCCAACACTTATGTCCTGGATCAGCATCCGCTCCAGGATCATGTGTATTATGTGATCACTGCCTTGGATTCCGCCGGCAACGAATCAGCGCCCTCGGTGGGAGCCTACACGAATCTCTCGCTCCTGCCGGTTAATGCCCTTTCCGTGACGCATTCCGGCTCCAATCAGCCGGTGATCGCCTGGACGCATCCGAACCCGTCCGGCATTTCGGGCTTTAATGTGTATGTGGGCGCGTCCGGACAGGAAGTTAAACTTAATTCAGAACTCCTGCCAATTTCTAATTTCGAATTTCAAGATACAGGATTCACGCCATCCGCGCGTCGCTACGTTGTCAAGGCGGTGGACATGGTCGGCACTAATCCCGTGGAAAGCACGGGCCGCGTCATAGTGCTTCCAAATGTCACGGCGGAACTGTCTTCCACCGCAACGCTGAAACGCGGGACAATCAACCGCCTGAATTTCGCCGTGCGCAATGGGGGCTCGTCCGCCGTTTATAATATGCGTCTCCGGATGGTCATTGACGGGCAGACGTATACTTCCGATCCGTTCAGTCTCAACGCCAATGCATCCAATACTGTGCCGTTTGTGGTGGGCGGGCAGCCATCTCTTCCGGATGCCCCTGTGATGACCTGGACGCTTGAGATCGCGCCCAGTAATGGGGATAGTGTGAACATCGTTTCATCCACCACCATGACGGTCAGCGATGGACTCCTTCCCGTTGATTTGCTCAACAAGGAATTCGTCCGCGGCGCCACGGGCAAGGCCCAGTTTACGCTCCATAATACCTCCGCCGAGCCGGTGGATATCGTAATGGGGTGGAGCGGCGGCCGCTCCTCCGACCAGATTCGCTTCAAGCTCCTGCATCAGGATGGCTCGGTCTATTCCGTTGCGCCGGTCTTGCAGACTTCCGGCGCCCAGTTATTGAACATGCCCAACGGTGCCGTGATCGCCCGATTGGCGCCCGGCGCGGAATTCACTTCGGACGACACCGAGATCACGGTTCCCACCAATACGCCGGAAAACGCCGTTCTCAGTCTGGAAATAGACAGCCTCTATTACCATTATGGCAGCTCCGACCAGGTTACAATCGCCGGTCTGACCGGTTCGCGCGCGATCTCGCTCAAGCAAACCGCCTATACGGCTGCGGTGACCAATGTCTCGCCGGCCTTGGCCGTTACCGCCACCAATTTCACGATCACCGGGATTACCGTTGAGCGCTCCGGAACCAATGCCGTGCCCTATGCGCCGTTAAAACTGACCGTGTCCCTGCTTGGTTATGAACGTGTCCATGACCTTGTCAGTGATGCCGCCGGAAACTTCTCATATACATTCACGCCCGGTGAAAATGAATACGGGGTTTATAAGGTCTGGGCAGTGCACCCGGATATCCTGGATAAGCCCGTCCAGGCCCAGTTTGCCCTGGCGCGCGTTTGGGTCTTGCCGGCCGCCTTGTCCATCAAAACTTACTACAGCAATCAACAGGATTGTGTTGTCGGCGTGACGCCCACGGAAGGTTTGTCGCTTGCCAACCTTGCGTTGGCCTTCCTGCCGGAGGACCAGACCAATACCGTCCCGTCGGGACTGCACGTGGTCATCACCAACGCGCCATTGACTGAGGTCGTTTCAAACCGGACGGTCAATTTGCCGTTTTCCGTCTGGGGGGATACCACGGTGACGAATCCCGGCTCGGTCGTCTTGCGCGTGGTGAGCGACGAGGCTCCCGGTGGCGCATGGGGCAAGGTTACGGTGAGTTATCAATTTTGGGCGGCCAATCCTGTTTTGAGTTGTTCGCCGAATTACGTGAATACGGGAGTGGCGGTGAGCAATAGAGTCATGGAAACCGTTGTATTGCGGAATGCCGGCCTGGCGAATGCGGAAAATGTCAGCCTGGCACTCCTGACCACCAACGGGACGGCGGTTCCGGCCTGGGCTATGCTCAACGCGGCCACCAACCAGGGAACTCTGGCCGTGAACGCGAGCAGGAATATACCCGTCACCTTTGCGCCAAGCAATGGGGTCGCTTCGGCCAACTACCGCTTTCTCCTCCGGGTCGCGGCCGGCAATGCTCCGACCAACGATGTTTATTTTGACGTGGCGGTGGATAATTCCGGCGCGGGCGAGGCGCTCTTCAAGGTCATTGACCTCTATACCGGTTACAAGAATAACGGTGTGAGCGGCGCAAGGATCGCACTGTATAAGCAAGATGGAACCACCGTCCTGAGCACCAATATGACCACCGATGCCGAAGGGGAGGCGGATTTCCAGAATCTGCCGGTGGGCCGCTATAAATATTCCGTCTCCGCCGATAAGCACGATATACTCAACGGCACGATCTGGGTTAAACCGGGAATAGTTCTTAGCCAGGAATTGTTCATGCAATACAGGCTTGTCACCGTGGAATGGTCCGTGAAGCCCATTGAGATAGAAGATTGCTATGAGATCATCCTGAACGCCACCTTTGAAACGGACGTGCCCGCGCCGGTCGTGGTGCCGGACCCAGCTTCGATTTCATTGCCGGCCATGAAAGCCGGCGACGTGTTCAGCGGCGCTTTCACCATGAAAAATTACGGCCTGATCAATGCGGAAAAATTCAGGTTCAATTTTAACTCCGCGGATGATTTATACCGGGTGGAATTTCTGACTAATAATATACCTGAACGTCTGGCTCCCCAGTCTTCGTTTGATCTGCCGTTTCGGGTGACATGCCTCAAGGAGCCGGATGCCTCCGGAGGCGGCGGATGCTATACCTGGACGGTCTGCGCTAATTTGGACTATTACTACTATGATTCCAGATGCGAGACGTGGCGATATTCCCGGACGGTGGACTTCTGCCTGACTTACACCTATGGTTCTTGTCCGGGTGGTGGCCCCTCCGGTCCGCCCAATCCGCCAACTCCGCCCAATCCGCCGGTACCGCCAGCGCCCCCAACGCCGCCGAATCCAACTCCCGGCGATGATCCCTCGCCTCAACCGCCAAGTCCGCCGACGCCCCCGGTTCCGTCTGGTCCCGGCAATCCTGAACAGCCGGTAACCGGTGATTTTTGCCCGCCGGCGCTTCCGGAATGCCGCGCGGGCGGATCACTGGTTAATAAGGGCGAATGCAAAAATCAATGCAAACGCAATGAATCCTTCGGCCCGATGGATATTGATCTTGGCATGGGAAAAGGCATTCAGGCATTCCCGGGATTCAGCGTCCAGTCGCCACTGGTCATCAGCGGCAGCTCGCTGGCGATGACCGCCAAGGGTGTGAAGTTGGACTTGGAATTGGCCGATCTGCAGGTCGGGGCGGTTGATGAGACCACCGGCAAGCCCAAAACTATTGAGGATGCGAGCGGCACATATGCGCCGGCAAACCAAAGCTCCACGATATATAATATGCAGGATGATAATGACCGCGTTATTGTGGAAACTGAAACCGGGTATCAATACCGGAATACCCAAAGCGGCAACTGGAGAAACTATGATGCCGAAGGACGCATACAATCCTACGGCGACCGCAGCGGCATTGAGGCCGCCTTGATATATGATGCTTCAAATAATTGGTTGACCGGCATCCGGGATGCCTCAAGCAATCAGGTCGCCTGGATTGAGCGCGACACGAACGGCTGGGTCACCGCCATGAGCGACGCCTCCTCCGGCGGACGCCGGTTTGAGTATGAATACGATTCCCTCGGACGTGTTACCAACGTAACCGATATGCTCGGAAGAAACACAGGTTACTCTTATACCGGCAGTAATCTGACCGCGATTGTCGCGCCGAACGGCGTGGAGACCATGTTGGAATACAACAAATTCAATTATATCTCAAGGATATCCCGGACAAACGGCTATGTCCGGTCTTATGAGTATGGGTATGATTCATACAAAAAGCAGTATTACAACCAGGCGCAGTCGGCGGGTGGACGCGTAATTGAGACTTGGATGGATAGCGCCGGTAAAATTATTCGCCGTGACCAGAACGGCCGGACAACCTATGACGCAAATAGCACGAAGATCGGCAAATACGATCCGACTTACACCTACGACGCCGATGGCAATCCCGTCCTGATAAGGTACCCGGACGGAGCGACAATAACCCGCGAATATAACGGGCCGAACGGTGAGATGACAAAAGAAATCAATGAAAGCGGCATTGCCGTGCTTTACTTCTATGATTCCAACGGCAATCTGACAAATAAAGTTGAAGCCGCCGGAACTTCTTGCGCCCGCGAAACACGCTTCACGTACGACGTTGCCGGCAACATGCTTTCCAGCGCGATCGTAAATCCTTCCGGCACGAATGCCGTTACGAGTTGGACTTACGACGCTTCTGGCAGTGCCCTTACCACGACCGATCCGATGGGCAATGTCACCAGCAATGCCTATGACCAATACCGGAATCTGATTTCAGTCACAGATCCGGCCGGGCGAGTCAGAACAATGACATATGACTTGGCTGGTAGGTTGATCACTGAAACTGATTTTGCGGGGAATATTACTAGCAATGCCTATGATCTGGTAGATAATGTTGTTTATCGTGAAGTCCGTAATTCTGGCTCCTGTCTCCTGACTTCTGACTACTATCAGTACGATTCCGAGAATCGTCTTATTGCAACGTCAAACAATCTCGGCCGGGCAACTACCCGCTCCTACGACGCGGATGGCAATATTATTGAAACCGTGGAAAATATGGGGCCGCCTGATCACAAGACGCGTTGGACTGAAATAACCTACGATGCGGATGGACACGTTGTCAGCCGGCGCACAACAATTGGCGCCGATTTCTTGACGGAATATTACACCTATGACACACAGGGGCGAATGGTGCAGAGCGTGGATGCTTCCGGCCTGGTCGCGGAGACTCAATACGAGACGGATTCCGATAATATCAAAACGATTATCTATCCGACCTTTACCCGAGAATTTACATACGATGCCCGCGGCCGTGCCATTACCCAGAAGGATATTGTCAATGGTCAGGAGCGGATTATCGCGTATACATATTCTCCAGTCGGACAGATTGTGGCCGTCACCGATCCTCTCGCTCGGGTGACGCGAACCGAGTATGACCAGCTTGGCCGGCGTATTTCGGAGATAAACGCATTGGGCGAAACCAATCGGTTTGAATACGACAACCAAGATCGCCTTACCAAACTGATAGATGCCAAAGGTAATGAGACGGCCTTTGCGTATGACCTTGGCGGCAGACTCACCATGAAGACTTATGCCGACAACAGTCACCTTGATTATGTCTTAGATGCCCAAGGCCGGTTAATTGAAAAGACCGATGCCAAGGGGCAGAAGGCGACGTATGCGTATGATCAGCAGGGGCGCATGGTTACCAATGCGTTGTATAATTCTGCCGAAACACTGGTCAAAACCGTGAATTACGGCTATGATGCCCAAGGACGTATGACATCATGGAATGATGGTCAATTCTCCGGTACATATGGATATGATGAAACCAACAAGACCCGGACGGTCACTATGAATTACGGCGCGTTCAGTAAAACATATACATACGCCTATGACGGTTTCGGCCGTAAAACCAGCTTCACCGGGCCGGATGGCGTGGCAATCGGGTACACTTACGATGACGAAAGCAGATTGAACGGGATAAATATTCCCGGCGAAGGGGCAATCTCTTACAGCGCCAACCAATACGGGCAATTATCCGGTCAGACATTGCCTGGCGGCAACAGCCGGTATTACGGTTATGATGCCATGATGAGTCTGGTGACCAACATGGCCCTGGATTCTGCCCAAAACCCGCTCCAGTTTCGTGTCTATTCGCGTAATTTAGCGGGCAATATCCTTGGGCAGAATACCGAGCAGGGCGATTATGCCTATGATTACGATCTTGTTGACCAACTGACTAATGTTCAGGTTTCCGGTTATTCCGGCCCGGCTGGTGCGGCTACGAACGAATCCTTTGCCTACGATCCGATGGGGAACAGGGTTTCTTCTGCCTCTGCCAATGTAGGAGCCGAACCCCGTTCGGCGATATATTCCGCTAACAACCTCAACCAATATTCCGAAATCGCAAATCGGCAATCGCAAATCGAAAATTACATGTACGACGCCAATGGTAATCAACTTGTCTATTACAAGGAGCTTTCCGATGGCACGGTCATTACCAACTGTCTGACCTGGGACATTGAAAATCGGCTGGTCTCAATCACCAATCAGCAGTGTGATGTCGCGAATTATAGTTACGACCCGTTCGGCAGAAGGCTGAGCAAAATATTCAACGGTGTTACCAACTATTACCTGTATGCGGATGAGGGGCTTGTGGCCGAATATGACGGCGATGGCAATCTGACCCGTGAATACGGGTACACGCCGGGCAGTCTGTGGATGAACAATCTGGTGTTTATGAAGACACTCAGTCAGGGCACGACCAATTACTACTATGCCGTCAATGACCATCTCGGTGCGGTGCAGAAGTTGATTGCCAATAACGGGAATGTTGCCTGGTCCATGGTTCAGGATGCCTTTGGCCGGGCGGTGGTGTCTTCCAACTCTACCATCGCTTGCAATCTCCGGTTTTCTTCGCAGTATTATGATGCTGAGTTCGGGTTGAATTACAATGATCAGCGTTATTTTGACCCGGTTAATGGAAGATACACTTCCGAAGATTTGATAGAGGATAAAGTATTTAACAACGCATATGCGTATGTGCGTAACAGACCCGCAACATTTATTGACCCGCACGGATTGAGCATATTTGGTCCGAACTGGACAAATGTTCGACCAATGCCTGCCGATTTGTTAGCGAAATCAAAATGCGTTTTGAAAGAGATGGGATTGACGTATAACCAATTGTTGATACCTCCTGATTATTATATTGCCGATGGACCTGAAGGTGTTGGAGGCGAATATGAGTCAATCGGTCTTAATATAATCATAAACGCAAGATACGCAAGCCAAGCCGACATTGTTGATTTTACTGCTTTCCTGTATCACGAAATGGCTCATGCCATTGCGGTGGATCCAGGAGATATTACTGGTTATGCGCAGAGAAGGGAAGATATGGTTCGTAATAAATATGGCAAATTATTACAGAAGAAGCGTAAAATTCAAGGTTGTATTAATAATATATTAATACAAGAAATTACCGACGCATGGGATGATGTGCTAGAAAAATGTGATATATGCAGCAAATATAGTACTTCAAAACTCAGAAAAGGCATACATCCCTGTAAGTAAAATCGTTCTTTTTGTATCATGCAAAATTAAAGATATTACTAAAAAAGATAAGATGAAAATTAAAAAAATATTCCTATTAATACTAACCCTAGGGATTTTGGCGCTCGGAATACGCCTTTTTGATTATTATTTCCGACAATCAAATCGCCAATACATGCATTGGCGATTTTATAATGGCTCACCTATAACGCAGTCAGCGATGGTTCTCGATGTAATGATAAAAAGCAAGGATCATGAGGTGGATAGGTTAAATCAATTTCTCGTTAATCAAGTTGATTGGGCGGCGTTTACAAAAGCCGCAAGTATGGCTACGTATAATTCCTCTCGTGGCGATAATCGATACATGCCCTTTATTACTAATATCATAATGAGTTCAAGCGTAGATTATGCAAGAAGAAAACATATGTTATCTATGATTATAGCCCACGGTATTACAAATGATTATGATGTAATTGCCAAAATTGCATCACGAACAAACGACATATTATCATCTGATGCAGAATCAATATTGGAATATTATAAAGTGGATCGGTCAAAAAATTATTCATCCAAAGAAAATGCAGAAAAATAGGAAACAAAGCAGCGGGGTCACATCCGAAGGGCGGAAGAATAGGGGGCAGTCCTTGAATTAGGACTTAATATTTTGCAAGTTGATGGGACAGAAAGGCAGCTTAATAAATTAGGAGAAGACAAGAGGGAGAGCGGATACAAATGAGCTATTACCACGGGCAAATATATTCCGGTTGGATCCGATGGGCAATTCCACTGATCATCCTGACGGTTGCTGTTCAGTTGTTATGCCAACAGGCCATGGCCGCTTGTGCCACGGTCAAGATAGAGATCAGTCAGGAGGTGACCCTGGAACGGCAGGCGTTTGACGCCCATATGCGCATTAAAAACGACTTGGAAGGCTTGAGCCTGGGCAACGTGAATGTTGACGTTGTCTTTACGGATGGGGAGGGCAACACTGTGACGGCCACCTCGAATCCTAATAATACTAATGCTTTGTTTTATATCGCAGTGGATTCCATGTCCGGGATTACGGATGTCAGCGGCAGCGGGGTGATCTCGCCTTCCTCCGTGGCGGATATTCATTGGCTGATTATTCCGGCGATCAGCGCCGGCGGCGCGAAACCGGAAGGCGTCCTTTATTATGTCGGAGCCAAGCTGTCTTATACGCTTGGCGAGACGTCCTATGTCACGGAAGTCATGCCGGATTATATTTATGTAAAGCCCTTGCCAAACCTGGCGTTGGACTATTTTTTACCGAGCCAGGTTTATGGTGATGATGCTTTTACGGAGGAAGTGGAGCCTTCCGTCCCATTTTCTCTGGGATTGCGCTTGCTTAATATCGGCGCGGGATCGGCGTATAACCTCAAGATTGATACGGCTGAGCCTAAAATCACGGACAATGCCAACGGTCTCCTGGTTGCTTTTGATATTCGCGGGTGTGAGGTGAACGGCATTACGCGTTCCGCCAGCCTCCTGGCGGATTTGGGGACGATTGCCCCCGGAACGGCCTCGGCTGCTCGATGGGAAATGGTCTGTTCCCTTTCCGGCATATTTACCGAGTTCACGGCCAGCGTGTCCCATTCGGATGAATTGGGCGGACAATTGACTTCGCTGATCCAACCAGCCAATCTACACACGCATCTTCTGGTTCACGATGTGCAGGTTGATCTGCCGGGCCGGGATAATATCCGTGATTATCTCGCTGAAGACGGCTATGTGTATGAGTCGGAAGGCATGGATAGTTCCGTTGCTTGCATGGATGAGGAGTACGCGCAATTGGATGTTGTGGGCACCAACCTGAATATGACTCCTTCCGTATCTTCATGGGGGTTTATTTATGTCAAACTGTCGGTATCCAGCAATCAGGTTTTGACCTCGGTTGCGCGGTCCGATGGCAAGCAGATTCTTCCGGCCAACTTCTGGATATCCCGGGAGCGCAAGCTGAATCCCGCCGAGGGATGGGATTACTATTTTAACCTGTTTGACGTGAACGCGTCAGATTGTTTCTACCTGATCAATCGCTCTGGAGCGGGCGGTTCCAATCATCCGCCTGTGTTGGCGGCCCTGTCGCCGGTTTGGGTTGTCGCCGGCCAGCCGGTTGGGGGCAACATCAGCGCATTTGATGAAGATGGAACCGTGCCGGCGCTGTCGGCCGGCAGTCTGCCTTCGGGCGCGCAATTTACGGATGGCAGCAACGGCATCGGCTTTTTCTCCTGGACGCCATCCTCCGGGCAGACAGGCTTCCATGAGGTGGTTTTTACGGCAACGGACGGGGTATTGTCGGATACAAAATCGCTGGAGATTACCGTGGTGGATGCGGCCGTGGTCGGCCCATTTCCTTCCTGGTGGACGCGGCGGAACATTTTGCAGAATGACCGGGGAACCAATGATTTTGCGGCCGTGAACCAGGGGCAGTTGAAACATATCGCCGCAATGGCCTGGCAGGAAATAAATGCTTTGCCGGGCGGGGCGGGATTCACGTTGACGCTTGCAAACACCAATAACTATGTGGCGGTCAATCTCGGCCAACTCAAGTATACGGTCCAGCCGTTCTACGATCGGCTGTATATGAGTTATCCATGGATCGGCGCGCCTGTCACGAACGACTTTGCGATCGCCAATATCGGCCAGGTGAAGTATGTATTCAGTTTTGATCCGGCCAAGGATACCGATGGTGACGGCATGCCCGATTGGTGGGAAACCCACTATAATCTCAATCCGAACAATCCGTCCGACGCCGCCGCTGATCCGGACAGCGATTTCCGGATCAATCGGGATGAATATATACAGGGCACGGATCCTCACATGGCGAATGAGTAAACTCCACTCAATATTTGCGCTGGGTGTTTGTGTTATCCTGCCGTTCATGGTGTTGTCCGCCCGGGCGCATGCCGGAACGAATTCAGTCCCCTTGCAACTTTTTTACACCGAGGGGTGTTACAAATGCGGTGAAGTCAAACAATTCCTTGCCGGCCTGGAGCGGCAGTACGCCGGCCGATTGAGCATTGAACGCCTGGATATTGCCGATCTGGCCAACTACAAGAGGATGATGGATTTCGAGCGGCGCCATGGGGTCAAGCAGAGCGTGCCCATGGAAGTGTTTGCAGTTGACCGGGTCTTCCTGGGGCATGAGCGTATTCTGCGCGACCTGGAGCCGGCGGTTGCCGCCGCCATTGCGGCATTGCCGAAAGATTCTTCCCCTGCTTCCGCGAAGCTTGCGGCGTCTGGCATTCCGACTGCATCTTTATCCGGCACAAATTACTGTTGTTCCACGGAAACCGTGCTTGCCCGCCTTCGTCCCTGGCTGGTGGCCGGGGCGGGGTTGGTTGACGGGGTTAATCCATGCGCGTTTGCCACAATCGTATTCTTGGTTTCGATTCTCGCTTCCGGACGTTATGCCACGGTACAAATCGCGCGGGCCGGGTTGGCGTTCAGCGCCGCCGTGTTTCTTGCTTATTTCCTGATGGGGCTTGGCGCCATGAAGGCGCTGTATCGCCTTGATGGTTTCCGGATGGTTGCCGATGCATTGTATTGGATAGTTGCGATTCTGGCCGTGGCGGTCGGCGTGTTCCAGGCGCGCGACGCAATCGCGTATGCGCGCACGGGAAATGCCGCGGCGATCGGCGTGAAAGTGCCGGAAGCTTTGCGCGCGCGGATCCGGGTATTTCTCCGGGAACGCCTGCGCGGAAAATATCTTATAGCCGGTTGCTTTGCGGCGGGATTCGTGGTGTCTGTCCTGGAAGTGGTTTGCACGGGGCAGATCTATTTGCCGACGATCATGGTAATTATCCAGGATCCTTCCGCCCGGGTGCATGGTTTGGCGTATTTGTTGTTGTATAATTTCATGTTCATAGCGCCTTTGCTGGCGATCATGGGGCTTGCCATTGCAGGTGTTGCCTGGCAGAGCTTTCTCGGATTTTCCCGCCGGTCGGTGGTCGTCGCGAAAACGGCGCTTGCCGTGTTGTTTTTCGCGCTGGCCATGTTCATGGTCGCTTCGCGTTAACCAGCATTTCTCACACCTTGTGCGAGTAGGGGCGGTGGGTTATACATGGAAATCTAATTCATGGTCAGGGGAAAACCGCCTGCCCCGGCCCCGGCGATCTGTCGCCGCTTGACTATGAAACAAAATATGTTAAATTATGTGTATAAACGCTTTGCTCGAAGTGTCCGAAAAAACGAAAAAAGATCAAAACTGGGGTTTTCAATACTGTACCGACGAATAATATTATTTTTGACCTGATCCCCAAGACCTGGTCCAACGGGGGCAGATCCTGTTGGCTACGAAGACTGGATCGGCCATCTTTTGTTTGAATCATTAAATATTCAATTTTTATCAATAGCGAATAAAAGGAAATAAAGGAATTATGAAAACATCACAATTAATCATGACTGCAACCATTGTTCTCCTGTCCATTTCCGCGCGTGCCAGTAATTTGATGGCCATGGGTGGAACCATTACAACGAATGGGGATTATCTCATTCATACATTCACGAATAGTGGCACATTTGAGGTGTCAGAGAATAGTGTTGCTTGTGATGTTCTTATTGTTGCTGGTGGTGGCGGCGGGTCAAGTGAATGGGGGGGCGGTGGTGGTGCTGGTGGTTTGATTTATACAAATATAATTTTAGCGAATAATCAGTCGGTAACTGTAACTGTTGGCGGTGGTGGTTGTAAAGGGTTGGGTGGTGCTGGTTGGTGGACTGCTGGTGGTAATGGGACAAATAGTGCTTTTGGTGCATACATAGCTTATGGCGGCGGGGGTGGTTCGCCGCACCCTTCACAAGCTGGTAAAGCTGGTGGATCTGGTGGTGGCGGTGGTGGTGGTGATGGGACTGGCGGTGCTGGTGGTGCGGCAACAAATGGACAGGGGTGTGTTGGTGGTAATGGGGTGTATAGTTCTCTTGGAACCGCAGGTGGGGGCGGAGGTGCTGGGAGTGCTGGTAAAAATGGAAATGATATTGGCGATGGTGGTAATGGTTTGAGTTATGATATTTCTGGATCAAATATATATTATGCGGGTGGTGGCGGTGGTGGTGGTGGGGCTACTGCTGGTATTGGTGGAAGTGGCGGGGGGGGGGGGGATGGTGGGCTTGAAAAACAAGATGGAACAGATGCTGTGGTAAATAGCGGCGGAGGTGGCGGTGGCGGCGGATCTTATACGCGGCCTGGTGGATTAGGTGGTTCAGGGATTGTGATTGTGAGATATCTGATGACTACGCCTGTTACACCTGCGGGCCTGAGCGCCAGCGATGGAACATACACAACCAAAGTGCTGATAACATGGAACGCGGCAAGCGGAGCGACCGGTTACCAGCTATTCCGAAATACATACAATAATTCAGCCAGCGCGGATCAGATAGGAACATCCACTTTAACCACATACGATGACACCAGCGCAGTTGCAGACACGACATATTATTATTGGGTGAAGGCAACAAATTCAGCCGGAGCAAGCGAGTTCAGTTCTTATGATACCGGCTATAGAACGCCATCCGCCAGCACCTTGACAGCGCCAACCAATGTGTCGGCCTCGGATGGAACCTACACAAATAAAATTTGCGTAACATGGATAGAAGTATCCGGCGCAGGCAGTTACGATGTATGGCGCAATACCCTGTCATCTACCAATGGTGCCAGCCAGATTATTGACACAGCGAGCACTACGTATGATGATACGAATGTGTCGGCCAACGTGTCTTATTATTACTGGGTTCGGGCAAAAAATTCTGTTGCCACGAGTGAATTCAGCCTGCCGAACAGCGGATATGCTTCAATGGGCAATGCTTCCGCGAGTGCGGACTTGAGCGTGCTTAGTTTTCTGTTTCTGCCGACGGTGATGGGTGCCGGGGATCACCCGGGAGCGGCCAGCGTTCAATTGATTAATTACGGACCGGACGACTTGGTCTCTCCCAATACGCAAGTGGCTTTTAATTTCTATCTATCCGCCAACGCGGTTTTTGGGGATGCGGATGATGTCTGGATGGGAGATTACAGCTGTGACAAAACTCTTGGAGCCAGTTCATATACCACCGTGGTGGTGCCGTCATCGGGAAGAGAAGAACTGACTGTTCCCTCTGGATTGGCCGGCGGAAATTATTATGTGTTTATTCGCGTGCAGCATGAGTCGCCATCCACCTTGATGGATCCTGACTTGAGCAATAATTGTGTGATCCGGGAGGGGACGATTTCCATTACAGAAAGCAGCAGCATGGGTTATCGCTTGTTTAACGATTATGATAAGGATGGAAAATCGGATGTCGCGCTGTATAAGGAATTAACCGGGGAGTGGCTGATTTTGCTTTCTGGCAGCGGATATTCGCCGGTGGGTGTCACGCTGGGAGGTTCGGGGTTCAATCCGGTTCTGGCGGATTATGATGGAGACGGAAAAGCTGACCCGGCGGTATGTCGCAAGAACACGGGGGAATGGAAAGTCATGTTATCCGGGAACGACTATCAGACAACTCCGTTCATGTTTGGCGAGAACGGGTGTACTCCGGTTTCTATGGATTATGATGGCGACGGGAAGGCGGATCCGACGGTTTATCGGGAGAATGCCGGCACGTGGGAAATCATGTGTTCCGCCAATAATTATACGCCGGTTACAGTTGCGTTTGGCGGTCATGGGCGCACACCGGTGCCGGCGGACTATGACGGGGATTGCAAAATCGACATGGCGACATACCGGGATTCAAACGGAGACTGGGTTGTGATGTTTTCAAGCATGGATTATTGGACTGTGGAGTTCAACTTGGGGGGGCAAGGAAGCATGCCGATTCCGGCAGATTACGATGGCGATGGGAAGGCGGACCCGGCAGTCTACAAGGAATCATCCGGCGATTGGTCAGCGATGATGTCGCGGTTTGATTATCTGACTGCGGGCGCGACATTCGGTGGCCACGGGTGGGTTCCTGTGCTCGCGGATTATGACGGGGATGGCAAGGAAGATGTTGCGATTTATAACGACGATCAACACCTGTTGAAGGTGCTGATGTCCGGCAGTAACTATGGAATGATAACGCTGGAGGTCGGCGGCCCCGGTTACGAACCAGTGGGCTGGCCGCAGTAAATCAGAGGACTTGTCTCTGCAAGGAAAGTGAATGATAAGTCTTGCCACGTTCTATCAGGCAAAATGCTGAGTGGTTGTGGCTATTATCAACTGCTTTGTTTTTCTGACAATGACACCAGCTTAGAAATCCGTTGAATATCATCGGCGCGGTAAGTGTAATTGTCGCCCGCCAGTATTCCGATTGATAATGCGTGCTGAGAAATGCGGGCTAATTCTTATGAAAATTGCGATCGTATATGATGCTATTTATCCCGATGTGTTAGGTGGTGGCGAAAAGCGCAACTGGGAAGTGGCGCGGCGGTTGGCGGTCCAGGGGCATGAGGTCTACCTGCTTGGTATGCAGTCATGGGTCGGAGCGTCGATTGTTTGCCGGGAAAAAGTTGTTTGCGTGGGAGTATGCCCGGCTAAGGTGCTTTTCACAAAGTCAGGAAACCGTTCTTTTTTTCAGCCTCTTTATTTCGCATTTCATCTTTACAGGTATCTGCGTCGAAATTCCTTTGATCTGATTGACTGCAGTAATTTTCCGTATTTACCCTGTCTGGCCGTTAAATATGCGACGTTCAAGATAAAAACGCCGCTGGTTATTACGTGGTATGAAGTACGGGGACTGAGAGGCTGGTTGAATTATACGGGTCTTTCAGGGGTCATTGCGTTTTTTTTTGAGAGGCTGACGGCGCGTCTGACTTCTTTTAACATCGCAATTTCGGCTTTAACTGGCCGGAAAGTAGTCCAAATGAAAAGGGTTAACCATGTACGGGTAATTCCCTGCGGAGTTGATTGCTCGGTGCTGAAGAGGGGGGTATCCTCGGCGCGGGTTGATCAGATATTGTATGTCGGACGTTTAGTCAGGCATAAACGCGTGGATATGATCTTGGATGCCTTGCGTCAGATTGCGCCAGAATGGCCGAGCGTCAGTCTGACTCTTGTCGGCACAGGCTATCAACAGGAGGCGTTGCAGTCCCTGGCAGTTGAGTATGGTTTACGGGAAAAAGTGCATTTTGCCGGGGGACTTGATGAGGGAGCTTTAATTCGGGAGTTTGGCCGGTCAAGGGTGTTTGTCCTGCCGTCGGAACAGGAAGGTTTTGGCATTGTTATTCTGGAGGCGATGGCTGCGGGAGTGCCGGTAATTGCACTGGACGCGGAACGTTCTGCCGCGTTGGAATTGATCACCCACGGAATAAATGGTTTTCTGGTGAAAACCGTGGAGGAAATGGTGATAGCCTTGCGGCAGATTTTAGCCGAGCCTGATATGGCGTGCAGGATTGCCAAGGCCGGACAGGAAACGGCGCAGATATACGATTGGGACACGCGGGTTATTCCTGATTTGGAGGCCTATTACCGGCAAGTGTTGGATGAATCAGCATTGCGCGGAGCAATTCGCTAATTGCGTCCGTTGTCAAGAAAAGGGATTTTTATCCAATATACCAACAAAAGCAAGGCGGCCAAGATCGAAAAAATAATTTTGCGCCCGGCCGCAAGCCGCAAAAGGGATTCAGCAATGATTTTGTTATTGCTGAATTTTCCCTTCACAAAAACCAGATTGCCTTCCAGGATTGTTTCCGGCCAAACCACTTCAACCTGTCGCTTGAGTTTTTTGACAATGAGCGGATGGCTTTGAACCGCTTTGCCTGAATAAATCGTTATAACACTGTTTTCTGGCACAGGGCCGCCAAGTAAAAACTGAAGGTCAAATTTGTTTTCATTCAACAAGCGCGGGCCATTGGCGATTATCACGATTGCCAGCAAAACCGCCGGGAATATGCTCATCCAAGCCCTTTTGAAGCTGAACCAAATGTCGCGTTGCATGGGGCAAAAACGTAGAACGAGCAAAATAATCAGGGCCGTAAAACTTATCCAGCCGACGGTCTGGTCGGCATAGTTAAATAGCGGCAGGTTGATAATCTTAAAACTGAACGGATAAAACGGAATTTCAACATGCCCGGCTTGAAATATGTCCAGAAGATAATGGGAGGTTAAACCGCCCAGCAGAAGGCCGAAGGCCGGCCAAAACCTGTTCATCCAACAAGCCAAAATCAAGGCCAGGCATGTTATGCTGAAGGGCGAGCCGAGCGGCAAGGCAAAAAAAACAATATGGCCGGGATCAATTGGCAGCCAGTTAAAATCGGAAAGCGTGCCGAGCGCAGCGGTCAAATCCGGTAAAATGGCTCCCAGAAGAAAAACATGCAGATTGTGAAGGCGAAATGTTTTCCCGCATCCGGCGCCAACCGCTAAATGAAGAGCCCAATCAGGCATAGATTACCGCATCAAAGTCAGGTTTTCATATCAGCGCCTTTTTCCTGCAGGCGTTTTTTGTAGGCGAAGCTGCGGCATATTGTGCAAAATGATGGAACAGGCTTGGACATATCGTTGACATATTGCCGGAATCGGCGGTAACGTTCCGAATTCCATATATCGCAAAAATTCTGTTGATGCAGGTTGCCGAACGCCAGTTCACGGAGTTGTGTGCGGCTGTTTGACATCAGAACCGCACAGCACGGTAAGACATAGCCGCCATCCATGATATAAGGTTCCAGCCAGGAGTAACACTGCGCGATACTGGCTAATTTATCCACTTCGGTATGGAAAAAAAACGTATTAAATCCATAAGCCTGAGTTTTACGGACCACCTCTCGTAACGTTTCCTGCGGTACCCGGTAAACACTGTGTGATAATGTATCCTTGAACTCTAGGTTGCCGACAAATTCCACCCGAACACCTCCGCTGTTGATCCACGGCCGGTTTTCCGGCGTGGCAAACTCGGCTACCATATCAAGAAAAGGCACAATTTCATGGATGTTTTCCTTGAGAATAATGAAACGGAAGCAAATTTCCGGAATCGGCGATTTAAGCTCCTTTTTAAGACGGATCAAGTCTCGTATGTTCTGCTGGACATTCTTCCAGTTACACCCTTTCCGGATCTGACGATAGGTGTCCGGCGTTGCGGCATCAATTGAAATATACACGCCGAACAATCCAAACTTGATCATGTGCCGTAATTCGTTTTCGCCGATATCGGAGAGATGATCCACGATGTAAAGCGCCGCCTGTCTTTCACGGCGCACATATTCCATCATGCGCAGGAAATCCGGATTTTGATAGGACGAGCCTTCGCCGGTGAGATGAACCCAGCGGATGCCGGGAAATTGGTCAAGCATTCGCTTGACATCGTCAAAACTTGTATGATGTTCCGCCTGGTCGTTCCAAAAAGTGTGTTCACACATAATGCACCGTTTGTTGCAGATCGTGGTGTGCTCCATTTCCACATAACGTGGGAACGGAGCCAGCTGCGGATATCGGCGCACGAGGTGATTAAAAAGAAAATAAAGACCAGACCCGGAACCTTCGCCCGCCGGCACAAAAAGTTTCGTATAAAGAAAACTCCAGGCGCTTCGCCATCCGAAACGGCGCCAGATGTAAAAAAAGTCGTGCCTAAATCCCCACAACATTCGCCCTGCAAGGCGGTAAATGTAGCTACGGCCGAACATTAAGGCGGTCGTGTGCGCCCCGGCCGGAAGGTCGTCAAATTTTTGAGCGCTATCTGTTTCGGTTTTGGCCATGTTCATTGTCTCCTTTTAATTAAAATCATAGGCCGCCATAGTGGCGGCGGTAATATTCTCTTTTGAACAGATTTCCATGATTTTTGCCCGGGCCCTTTTGCCGACCGCTGCGGCATCCACTTTGCCGAGAAGCACGGCACTGATTTTATCGGCAAATTCGCGGACGTTTCGCGGGCCTGCCATCCAGCCTGTTTTTCCCTCCTCAATATATTCCGGAATGCCGCCGGCGCGGCTTATCACCACGGGTTTTTCAAGCGTCATGGCTTCAATCATGATAATCGGCGACATATTCTCATATTGCTCAGGCACCGCCACCACGGAGCAACGCCGTAATTCATCGGCAATCTGATCGCTGGAGAGTTGGCCCAGAAAAGTAACGCATTCATTCATTCCCGGTTTTTGCATAAGCGCGTCAATTTTTTTCTTGTAGTCCCAGTCAAATTTGGTTTTGTGACCCGCAATACGTAATTTAGCATGGGGGCATTGTTTCCTTATCAACGGCATGGCCTCAAGTAAAACATGAACACCTTTTCTCTGTTGGAGCCAACCCGCGAAAAAAATCATATTTTGGTCAATAACACCGCTGGTTTGGTCGCTGATATCAGCAAATTCAAATGGCAGTGAAAGCCGCACCATTTTTATTTTTTTGCGGGGAACGCCGTAATCCTCCAATACCGTCACGGAATGGTTGGAAAGCACAATCCAGCGGTCTATAAAGCGCATGTAAAAATCAAATATTTTTTTTCGTTTTGCCAGGAGAAGTCTTTGGAATGGCCGTAAAAAATTTGGCAGGCATTCTGCACAATGCTTTCCATGAAAGCGGCGGCAGTATTGCTCGCGCCCGTCAAGGAGCATGACGTTCGGGCAGAAAATCCAGTAATCGTAAACAGAATAGCATGTTTTGGCGCCCATTTCAGACGCGATCCGAACCAATTCCAGACCGCAAAATTGAAAGTTATGAAAATGGACGATATCCGGTTTTTCCTTCCGCATTACAGCGCGGAAATCCGCCGCGGCAAGCGGGTCGTTCTGCCATGCATACCATTTCACCGGTTCAACGTAACGCGCCAGCAAGGACGGTAAATAATCCTCACACCGGCGAAGGGTGTAAAAAGGGAAATCACATTTTGGCTGCTCAACATCGGGGCGCAGGGTAACAAGAAACACTTCGTGTCCCTGTTCGCGCGTCATAGCCAGCGTGCGATAAAGTGCGGTTTCCGATCCGCCAAAGCGGCGGTGTAATCCCTGGAAGGCCGCGTTGACATGGGCAATCTTCATTTAACCTTAAAAATGGCTATTTCGCGTTGGATCCACTTGAGCAGGTTAGCCACGCCCTCCTTCGGGCGCACGGTCGCCTGCCAGCCGAAATTACGCTCGGCCTTGCCGGAGTCGCAGACAAAATAAAGCAAATCGGCGTGTCGTCCCGGTTCAAAGCGCACAACGGGCCGTTTCCCGGTTATGTTTTCAATCAAGTCAATACATTCCAGGAGCGACAATGCATTCGGCATGCGTCCACCGATGTTGTAAATGCCCGGCACGGGTTTCTTGTAAAATTTATAAAATGCATCGGCGAGATCGGTCGCATAAAGCACGTCGCGAATCTGCTTGCCGGTGCCGAAGATGGTTATCGGCTGGCCGGTCAAGGCGCGGATGCAGAAATGGGCGACCCAGCCGTGATCCTCGCCGCCGAACTGGCGTGGCCCGTAAAGGCCGGTCAACCTGAAACTGGCGGCCTTGACGCCGTAGGTGTCAATATAAGCCTGGACGTAAAGGTCGCCCGATCTTTTTGAGGCGTGCAAGGGAGATAAAATACCCTGCACCGTCCTTTCGTTCTCGTCAATTTCAGGCGGGTTACGTTCATATCTTTTTTTGCCTTCTTTTATCGTGCGGTTGATTTCATTTCCGTAGATGTGAATTGTGGCGCAGGAGGCCGTCGGGATTTTCAGCCGCCGCGCGGTCTCCAGGACATTGAAAGTTCCCATGACGTTGGTGGTGATGTCCAGGATGGGGTCTTCCATGCTGATGGTGACCGCCGGTTGGGCGGCGGTATGCACGATATAGTCGCAGCCTTCGGCGCAGGCCGTCAGTTTATCCAAGTCGCGCACATCGGAAACCGAAATCTCAACGCCGGCTTTCTTGAGAAAATTAAGGTTATATGCCCGTGCCGCCGCGGCGTCATAACCCGTGCGGACAAGTTCATGCTTGGTTAAATTGTCGTAGGCCAGAACCGACCAGCCTTTGTTCGCAAAGTATTCGCAGACATGCGAGCCGATGAATCCGCATCCGCCGGTAACCAAAACTTTCATGTCTAATTCTCCAAAATATCTCTTTCTTTCAACTTGATTTGTGATTTGTCATTAACACTTGAATAAGATTGCAAATGCCAATAAATTTAAATATAAACATAAATCAGCGTTTGTTTACAAGGAGATTTTTATGGCAGGGCAACTTTTAATCGGCAAGGCAATTATTCCGGCGGCGGGCGCCGGTTCGCGCATGGGGTATTTATCCAATATTCTTCCAAAGTGCATGTATCCCGTGGCCGATAAACCCATTATTCACCGCGTTGTTGATAATGCCCGCATGATGGGGGTGGAGGAGTTTATTGTCATTACTCATTTCAAGGAAAAGATAATTCACGATTATTTCGAGAAAGTATTGGCGCCGGATTATAAAATCAAGGTTACTTTTATTCATCAGGACAAACTGAGCGGATTGGCGGATGCGATCGCGCTCGGCGAGAAAATGATTGACGAGCCGTTTGCCGTCATCCTCGGCGATGATTTTACCATGGCCGCGGATTTTAACGGTTTATTGCGTTCGTTTGCCGCGCATGAAAATGCGGTTGTCGTGGAAGGCATTGTGCATGAAACCCATCGGCGGAGCCTGATGGAAACATGTTGTGTCGAGCGCTCCGCGGAAGGATGCATCTTGCGGATTGAGGAAAAACCCGCCGAACCTTTTGCCCAATGCCGCGGCACCGGGTTTTATCTGTTTCGTCCCGAGGTTTTTGCGCGCATCCACGCCACGCCGGTCACCAGCACCCGGCATGAGCGGGAAATCACGGAAACAATAAAACTGCTGGCCCGGGAAGGCCGTGCATACGCCGAATTTATCCGCGGGATAAACCTGAACATCAATTCCTTTGATGATTTGCTTCAGGCCTGGAATACGTTCGCTCATCTGCAGTCATTTTTGGCCGCCGCCAAGGCTTGTAAAGACTGAAGAAAATAATTAGCATGCATGAGCGGTTACTGAGGGAGACTATTATGTTAAGCAGGGAAGAGATCGTAAAGAAGGTGGCCGAAGTTCCTTTTTGGGGGCAGTCAATACCACTGCCTCACGGTGTTGTCACTCCGGGTAGGGTCATGAAGAACCTGGACACCCTCAAATATTTACAATTACCGGAGAATCTAACCGGCAAACGAGTGCTGGATGTGGGTACTTTTGACGGCTTTTATGCGTTTGAGGCGGAGAAACGCGGCGCTGAAGTTATCGCCATAGATAACTTGGAGCGCATGCAACGCCCGGGGGAAAAACAATTCCAATGCCTTGGCAGTAAAAGTTTTGAAACCGCGAAAGCCATCTTGGAATCAAAAGTGCAATACAAAAATCTTGATGTTTACGAAGTTGGTCCGGAGAGCGTCGGGATGGTGGATATCACGCTTTTCCTGGGGGTGCTCTATCATCTGAAACATCCCATGCTGGCAATTGAAAAGTTGGCCTCGGTTACCCGAGAGATGATGCTTGTGGAAAGCGCATGGTTCGGTTCATTAACCAAATTGCCAAGCGTGCGCTATACAGGGGTGGGACTGATGAATGATGATCCAACAACTTGGTTTATTTATAATACGCCTGCGATTGTGGGCATGATTCGGGATGCTGGTTTCCCACGGGTGGATGTGTTGTATAAAACTTCGCTGACTCCAAAACAATGGCTTAAGTCGTTGTACTACAACAAGGCCGTTTGGGGAAGAGCTTGGTGGAACAGCAATCTTTTGTCATGCGGCCGGATTGTGTTGCGATGTTTTAAGAAATAATTATGGCCTCGATTTCAATCAGAGGACAATCAAGTTCCCGGCGGTCTGCCGTCGGCTTTTGGACATGTGTGGCGCTGATATTTGCCGTAGCCGCCGGATTACGATTGTATGCGCTGGGCGATCCTGCTTTTCGGGCGGACACCATGATTTTTTATGATTTGTGCCACCGGCCGCTCTCGGCCTGGACCATAATGACGCGTTGGATGGAACTGATGGGGCGGTCAGCCCAATTCCCGTTTGCCTTGGCTTCGGCAAAAGGGCTCATCAATATTTTTGACCTTCCGGTCACGGATTTTACCGTGCGGCTTTCTTCCGCGTTGTGGGGGACAGCCACGGTGATCGCGGTTTTTTTTGCCGGCCGGTTGCTGGCGGGCAGATGGTTTGGCGTCCTGGCGGCCCTGCTGATGGCCGTTAACCCGTTTCATATCCAGCTTTCACGCGAAGCCTATTATTATGCGCCGCTCCTGCTCGGAACCACATTGATGGCCGGGAGCGTGATCTGGGCGCTGAATAATCGCGGTGAACGCGGCCGGTTTCCCTGGTATTATTTTGTCATAACCGCCCTGGGTTTTTTCCTGAGCACCTACAGTCATCTTTCGGGATGGTGGATTGCGTGCCTGGCCGCGCCGATCACGCTGGTCGTGGCCATGATGCGGACCATCCGGGTCAAATCATGCGTTTATGAATTGATGGTATTGCTTGTTATTTATGTCATTATCGGCCTGCCGTTGCTGTTCGTGGAGTGGGGCGCGCCGTATTTCATCGCGGATTATCAACATCCGGAAAATTATGAGCGCACCAGGCAGATCATGGGGACTGTTTTTACTCCCGTCTGGACCATGGCCGGCGAACTGAGCGTCCGGATGACCTGGGGGGACAGCGTTATGTGCGTTGTGTTCCTGGCCGTGGTGGTCCTGCTGGCCATGGTTGCCGTCGCGCGATCCGCCGCCCGGTCCGACCGGAATTTATTGATCCTGTTGTTAATGCTTGTCGGCGCTTTCGCGTTGTATGTCATTGGCCAGCGATTGACCTTCAATCCCTTTGGCGCGCGCCACGTCGCTTTTTTACAGCCGCTTTATCTGCTTTTGCTGGCCATGGGAATCCGCGAAGCCTATATTCTCGGGCGAAAGTTCGGGCCGCAGGGTTCCAAGATCGGCGCGGCGGCAAGCGGCGCCATGGTTGTCTTGGTCTTGCTGTTTTCCATCCCGCCGGCGATTGCCTGCACGCAACTGACCGGCAAGCCGACTCCTTTCAAGGATGTCGTCCGTTGGTGCGACACGCAATTGCCGCCGCACACTTTGGTGCTGGTGGAGCGCTGGTTTGATCCATGGAATGAATTGCGCGTGCATAATTCCACCAATATCTTCTTTACATTCACGGTGCCGGCGGAACCGCAAGATGTCTTTGAACGCTATAACTGGCCGGCCACGGCCAAGGCGTTTTTTGAAAAGTTCCCCGATGCGGCCTATCTGGAATATTGCAACAGCGGCCGGGCGCGGATGGGCGTGGTTACCAATTGGCATTTCGCCCGCCAGGCCGCCTTTACCAATATGGCCGGAATCAAGCTGGCGCAAATGGGGGTGGCTTACCGGGATGAGTTCTATAATCCTTATACCAATCAACTGATGACCACTATTTTTTATAATACCCGCGAGGACGTCATCCGCCGCGCGCGCGAGCAGGGGCAGGCTGCGCTGGTTTTGTATGGCCCCGAATGGGGCTATGTCAAGCTCTGGCAGCAATTAAAAGACTTCCGGGACTGGCGCATCTTGGAAAAGCAGGCGGCATTGGATGTCTACAATCTGACCGCTTCCACGAATTGCGTAACGCTCAAAATGCGCGGCATGACGCTCAATGGTTCAAAACGCATTTTTATCCAAGGCGGCGGACAATATCGTGATTTCCGTCATCTGCAGTTGGAAGAATGGGCGTTAAAAAATATTACCTTGCGTCCGGGACTTAACAAAATTGTCTTTACCGACTCATTATGGTCCGTTGCCAATGTCCCGCTGCTGGTGGATCAGGTCGAGGTCTCTCCGTTGCCGTAATTCAAAGCATGCGCAATAACGTTATGACGCAGCTTTGTTTTTATAATCCAGATGCGTCAGGAGGTCGGTGCGGCCCACGAGGTCCGCGACGCGGGAAAGACCCGCTCCGGCCAGCAATCCGCGAAGCTGTGCGGCAAACGAGGAATACAGGTTGTAGATCCGTTGAAAGGCCCAATCTTCCGAATACTGTTTCGATAATTTTGGGTCGGTGCTGGCGATGCCCCTCGAACATCCCCGTCCGCTTTCGCAGTTCTTGCACCGCAAGCATTCCAGCGCCACGATCTCGGCCGTGCCGAGGACCACGCCATCCGCTCCCAGCGCAATGGCCTTGAAAATGTCGTGCGCGGTGCGGAGTCCGCCCGAGGCGATCAGTACAATGTGTTCGCGGATACCCTCGTTGACCAGGAAGCGGTGGGTTTTATTGATCGCATAATCAATCGGCATGGCGATGTTCTTTTTTGCGATCTCCGGCGCGGCACCCGTGCCGCCGTAACTGCCGTCCAGATGGATCACGTGCGAGCCGGCATAATAACTGCCGACCGCCACCATTTCCACATCCACCGGCGTGGAAACTTTTGTGGACACCAGCGCGCGCGGGTTGACGTGCTTGATCCAGTCCACATGTTTTTGATGGTCCTCAATGGAATAGACCGAGTGGAACGGAAACGGTGAAAAAAGGGAGTTGCCCACGACCGATTCGCGCATGCGCGCCACCGCCGCGGTAACCTTGTCTCCCAGCAGGTGGCCGCCCAGTCCGGGTTTGGCGCCCTGCGCGTATTTAAATTCAACCATGCGGACGCGTTGGATGGTTTCCTCCCGCACGCCAAAGAGCCCGGTTGCCACCTGGGTGATGACGTGGTTGGCATAAGGGCACAACGATTCCGGGAAACCGCCCTCGCCGGTGCAGGTGAATATGTTCCAAGCCTTGGCATTCCTGGCCCTGGCGACCATCGTGTTCTCGCTGATGGAGCCGAAGGACATGCCGCCGCCATAGATCGGCAGGTCAATCACCAATTCCGGCCGGTCGTCCTTGCGGCGGTTCAGGCTCAACCGCAAATCCACGTTGTCCGGATTGATGCCGGCAGGGCTGGTTTTCGGGAGTGAAATGCGGATGCGGTCCAGCCCGCCGCCGGACGCGCCGCAGTTATTTTCCAGCTCCTCCATGTGCGGCAGCGTGCCGGTGGCGGCCTGGTGCCAGGTTGACAGGATCAAATCACCGGTCCAGCGGTAATCGCCAAGCGCCTTGAAAACCGGGTTGACCTGCACGGAGAGCGCATGCGCCGGGCATTTCAGGACGCACCCGGTCGCGGAATTGGCGCAGGCCAGCCCCGAGCAAAGATGAGCGCGCGGCCGAAGCATGCGCGCCCCGGCCCTGACATGGACCGCGTGCGGACAAACAGCGGCGCATGTTCCGCATTGGGCGCACGCATCCGTGCGTTGCACGATGAATTTTCCGATTGGATTCCGGAAACGGGATGGCGTTGGTTTAATCTGGTTCATATATAGGATTTAGAATTTGCCGCAAAAATGCACAAGAATCGCAAAATAAAAATCAGCTAATATTTCTTTCCCCGAAGATCGGCGCAAAACACTCGGCTTCAAGGTCCTTAAAAAACATCACGCGGCCGACTTCGCCGCGCAGGCGGCGGATTTCACGGATCCCCATGGCGCCCATGACTTCAATGAGCTGGGAATGCCATGAGCCGAGCAGGTTGATGATTCTCTGCATGCCCCAGGCCGCGTCAATGGATTCCAGCGCAACCGGGCATGCCATGCCTTCGGCATGCCGCCGGCACATCCGGCATTCCAGCGCCACGAGCAAGGCGTCATCCACGACCACGCCATCCGCCCCGCAGGCGATCAGTTTGGCGACATGTTCGGCCATGGCAATGCCGCCGCCGGCCAAAAGCGTGACGCAATCCCGCCGGCGGGACTGCACGAGCGCCAGATGAATTTCACGGACGACTTCCTTGATGAAGCGCGGGGACGAGGGAGCAAATTCACGCCCATTCTGGTCGGCATAAACGCGCAGAACACTCACGCCCTGGTCAACAAGATGCAGGGCAACATCCCGCGTCTGCCGGTCAAGCGGAAGGGCAACCCCGATGATCGTGTTCGGATACCGGCGAATCATGGCCCGCACCCGGTCGGAAAAATGCCGGATGGTTTCCGGAGCGGCGGATTCCAGGCAAATTTCCATTATCCGGTGCGAACAATCCAAGGCAAAGGCATCTTCCGGCGCGTAACGGGCAATCACGTTTTCGTCCCGTGTTTTTGGGGCGTCATCAAACGCGAGTATCCCGAGTTGCCGGGCCACGTGCAATACGGCTTGTTTCACCGCGGGCCACCGGCGGGCGTGCGGCGGCAAATCAAGCAAAATGGGCAAGGGGGTTGACACCAGCGGCGGCAATTCATCGGTTAACTGCCCTTCTTTGAAATGAAGACGATCCGGCTTTGGACCGATGTCAATCGAGGTGTTGATATATTCGCGGCCATGAATGCCGTCCCGCGTGGGTCGGACAATTTCCGACATATCCGTCCACATATCGTCAAAGCCGGTGCCGGAAAATGGTCCGCCGTATCCGGCGCCGGAAACGGGAATCTTGCCCGTATCGGCCTGGGTCCAGAGCGAAGTGATAATCTCCGGCGTCCAATATTCATTGCCCAGTTCAAGATATTCCGGATTCAACGCCTTGATCATGATCCGGTTCCGGCATTCCTGGACGCATCGCATGCACGCCTTGCACAGGCGGTTGCCCGAATCCCTGAGCTCGCCCGGAAGAAAACGGCGGTTGGTGAAGACATCGTAGATGCAATCGCGCTTGGCGCATTGCAGGCATCCGATGCAACGGTTGTGTTCAAGATGGTTGAGTTTTGAAACCGGTTCAAACCGCGACGGCGCGGGTTCGACGTCAATGTGATATTTGTCAGGCATCAGGAATCTCCGGCCGGGGCAATAAGCCGGCTTTGTCAGAAATCGTGCGCATGATGGACTCCCATTCAACCGGCTGGATATGCACGCCGCGGATTCCTTCAATTTTCCGTATATCGCGGATCAATTCCACGGCAATCGCGACTCCCTCCGCTTTCTGGTCGGCCGCTTCGCTCATGCGGCGGATCAGCGCTTCGGGAACGCTGACGCCGGCCACGCTGTTGTTCATATATTTAAGCATGCCCGCGCTTTTCGGGACAATGATGCCCGCCAGGATCGCCGTTTTTTCATGCAAGCCCTCGGCCCGCGCCTTTTTCATTGCATCCGCAAACCGTTCAATATCATATACGCCCTGCGTCTGGACAAAATCAGCGCCGGCCGCAATTTTTTTCCCGAGCCGGATCACGCGAAAATCAACCGGATCGCCGAGCGGCGTCCAGGCCGCCCCGATGAACAGCGGCACTTGGCCCTTCACCGGATCGCCGCCCTGGAATTTTCCCTCGTCGCGCAACTGCCGGAACATGCGGATCTGGTTGATTGAATCTATGTCATAAACGTTCTTGGCGCCGGGGTGGCCGAGGAGCTTTCCGGCCCGGCCGAACGATTGATGATCGCCCGATATGCACAGGCAGTTCCGGATGCCCAGGGCGACGGCGCCGAGAATGTCGCTTTGCATGGCGATCCGGTTCCGGTCCCGGCAAACCATTTGCATGATTGGTTCCAACCCGGACTTCAAACACAGGACGGAAGCCGCGATGGAAGACATCCGCACCACGGCCGTTTGATTATCCGTTACGTTGAATGCATCCGCGGTGTGGCGCAGTAACTCGGCTTTCTTTGCAATGACCTCGACATCCGCGCTCATCGGCGGGCCAAGTTCAGCGGTGACGACGAATTCACCCCGCGCCAAAAGCTGTTCAAGGCGGCTTCCGGATTTCATGGTGCCGCCTCCTCGTGAATTAACCGCCGGGGACCGCCGTCCCGGGCCGTGTTCCATTCCTTGCAGGGAATTATCTGCCTTAATTGGTCGCGTTTTCCGCACTTTGTCATGCGCTCGACGATCTCCGCCCACGCGCAGGGAATGTCGTCGGATACCTCGCATTTGCCGTCCTGCGCACCGCCGCACGGACCGTTTAACAGGCTCTTGCTGCAGCGCGCAATCGGGCAGATGCCGGCCGTCAGGTCCAGCACGCAGTTCCCGCACCCGGCGCACCGCTCCTCCCATTGGGTCGGCTTGGCGTGCGTGCCCAGGAAGGTTGTATTCAAGCCCGGGAAGACGGGCAGATTGGGGAATCGCTCGGCCATCTGCTGGACGCCGATGCCGCAGGCAATTGAAAGCACGGCTTCTTGCGCCATAATCTGTTCCGAACATGGTTCAATCATTTCCGGTTCGCATTGCCGTTCAATACAGCACTCGGCAATCTCAACGGGCGCCATCTTCTGGGAGAAGGCAATCCGCAGTTGACTGGCCAGAAGTTCCACTTCTTTCCGGCCGCCGGCATGGCATTCCGCCACGCACGTTTCGCAACCCGCGACGATGATTTTTTTGTACGCTTCCATCTTCGTTATGATTTCCGACAATGGTTTTCGCTGGGCGACAATCATGCTTTTTTCCTTTCCGACACGTCCGGCGCCGGCGCGCTTCCGTGTCCGTCCAGATGTTTTAGATGATCCAGAAAAAGGTTTAATTCCATGTGCAAGTCACCGGCCGGCTGGCAACAAATCGTTTTCACGCGCTCAGGATGAATGCCCACTTCTTCCAGCAGTTGCCGGGCATATTTCACGTGCCGGATGGCGGCCTGACAGCCGGCCAGTGTCCGGCATGCGCCCGGTTCGCAATGCATCAGGCACACTCCGAATTCGCCGTCTTCAAACGCGCGCAGGATGTGAATCGGTTCAAGCTGTCCGGCGCAGGTCAAGACAAACTCGCGCACCCAGTTTTCCTTGAATAACTTTTGCCTTCCGCCGCATTGCTGGCAGCGGTAAACAATAATATGTTTCATATTGCCCGTTTCCGAAAATGGATAAAAATTGCATTATGCGAACCGTGCCGGAAAAATCAAATCAATTTTCTGAAAATCTCGGCCGCATGATAGGGGATAAGCGGCGATCAAAATTGATTCTCAAGATTGAGAACAAAATGGCGGGAGTGAGAGGCCCTCCAAAAGCTACAGGCACTTTGGCAAGCCGGCTGCAGGGCTTCCCTGGCAGGCCTGGCGAAGGAAGGTGATACTGGCACAAAATATGCTTGTAATAAGGAGTGGGAATTGAAATAATAAGAGCGAGAAAAGGAAGATATATAGGATTGATATGGAATAGGAGTAACATGAAAAAACATCTTTTTTATTTGTGGCTTTTTGTTTCGGCGGCCGGCAGTTCTTTGTTTGCCGAAACTGAACTGCAAACGATCATGCTTACTTCGCCATGCTCCAATATGAGCTTTGCGGCCGGAGATGAGTATGCAACGACGGTTGTCGGCAATCCCTGGAACATGAAACAAATCCGCGACATACCCTATGATCTGAATTTCCAGGAACCAACGGTGGCTAATAATGAATGGTCCAGTACTTTTTTGACTGCCGGTGCGGTCGTTTATCCGTTATGGCGCGGATTTTCAACGGCAACCGCCACGAGTTATCCGTATTATTCTGATGGCGGCATGCCGGTCGGGCCGCTCAATCCGATTGACACCGCGAAATATTCAAGGATGTCCATGCGCATCTCAACTGAGAACCGTTCATCGTTCTGGGTTGTCTGGACAACCAACGCCAATCAGGTTGAGTATGCGCCCAACGGTTCAGTCGGATTCATAGACGGTGATTATCTTGGCCTGGACGCCGGCGGCACCCCGCGCAGTGAAATGTATCCGGACGGCTATCGGATATATGATCTTGGATTCAACATTGCGGATTTTTTTGTCGGCCGGGTCAGCGAGCCGTGCGCGGGAGTTGAAGTGGCCGGTTCCTGGAGCGGTAAAATTTATGGATTTCTTATCCATCCGACTCTTTATGGCGCGGCGGGGACTTCCATCAAGATCAATTGGCTCAGGCTTTATAATCCGGCCACATCGCCCAAGTTGCAGTTAACCTGGGACACAACCGGCGTGTCCACGAACGATAATTATTTGTACGGCATCCAGGTCTGGGTGGATACGGATAACAGTGACTATGACGGCGAATTATTTGCGACCTGTTTGCAGAATAACGGCCTGTATGAAATAAATACGGCCGCCCTGGCGCCCGGTGATTATTATTTTTATCTGAAGCTGGTCATGCGCAGTTCCAACGAATGGACGGAACTTGCCCGGAGCGGCTACAGCGGTTGCGCGACGGTCACCCATCCGCCGGCGCTTGAATTTGCCGCTCCGAGCTATACCAGCGGCGATGACTATGCGACGGTTGAGTTGGGCAATCCATGGGACATGGCGGATTCTTCCGACATATATGAGCCGCTTTATTTGTCAAATGTTTCTTTTCAAAACGGGGTGATGATTGCCACCGCGGATGCCCCGGTGCCGCCGGCCACCGAATCCGACGCGCAGTTTTATCTGAATACCAAGCTGAACGGCCAGTGGAAACCGATTGATGCCGGAAATTATCATTACCTGACTTTCCGGATCATGGTTGACCGGACAGGGTATACGAACATCAACGACTGGGTGGCAAGAGGATGGCTCTCCCGCGTGGTCTGGCTGAACGAGGGGATTAACATTGACGGCTCGGAGGCGCAGGGCGTGCCGTTGCTTGAAAATTGGCATTCTTATACGGTTGATTTGGCCGACCGCGCCCTGCTTACCACGGAAAATCCTTTCCCATCCCAGCTTGGCTGGGTTGAGTTGGGGTCCGTAAAACGCCTGCGGTTTGATCCGCTGGAAGTTTTACAGGCAACCGGTTTCGGCATTGATGACGTTAAATTATGCGCCGATAACCGGCCGGTGAACAATCGGTACACCATTTCCTGGGTTGCCACCGATCCTGACAGCGCCAGCCTGAGTGTCACCCTGTATTATGGTTCGCTTTCGGGCGCTAATTTTATCGGCGCCCCGATTGCAACGGTTACCCAGTCTCCGGGCGCCGCCAGTTATGTCTGGGATACTTCGGCGGTTCGCGGCGGAACTTATTATATTCAGGCAGTCGTTTCTGACGGCACCAATTCTTGCACGCGGACTTCGCGTGTTCCGCTGATTGTTGGGGGCAGAGAAAACGGTTATTTCAGCCTGACAAATGCCGCGGCGCTGGCCGCCGATTTTGACGGCGATGGCTTGGCTGATCCGGCCTTGTATCAGGAGGCTACCGGCAATTGGCAGGTGAAATTATCCTCGGGAAGTTATACAAAGTTGGATTTGCCGGGATTTTTCGGCGGAACGGGTTATACGGCGCTGGCCGCTGATTTTGACGGCGACGGTGTGGCCGATCCCGCCGTCTATCAGGAATCCACCGGTACTTGGCGGGTTAAACTTTCGGGGAGCGGGTATGCAACGTTGCCCCTGCCGGCTTTCCTGGGCGGCGCCGGGTATACGGCGTTGGCCGCCGATTTTGACGGCGACGGCGTGGCCGATCCCGCCGTCTATCAGGAATCCACCGGTACTTGGCAGGTCAAGCTTTCCGGGAGCTGGTATGCAACGTTGCCCCTGCCGGCTTTCCTGGGCGGCGCCGGTTATACGGCGCTGGCCGCCGATTTTGACGGCGACGGTCTGGCCGATCCCGCCGTCTATCAGGAATCCACCGGTACTTGGCAGATTAAACTTTCGGGGAGCGGTTATGCTGACGTGATTAAAACCGGCTATTTGGGCGGTGCCGGGTATATGGCGCTGGCCGCCGATTTTGACGGCGACGGCCTGGCTGACTATCTGGTCTATCAGTCCTTGACATTGGCGTGGCAAATCAGGCTTTCAACCGGCGGCTATGTTGCCATGTCATTGGCGCTTTGATGCGATTTTATTCCGACTCCGATCCGAAAGTCTTATGAATGTTATTTATGCCAGATATAACCGCCACCGTCTGCCGCCTTTTCAGATTGAGACCTTGATTGTTGAAGAGAACGGCGCAAAAACTGTCATTAAAAAAGCGCTGACCCCGGAAGCCGCCGGTCACATCCAGGCCATCAGTTCCGGCTATGATCTTATTCAAAGCAAGCTGAACTCTGGAAGCCTGGTATTGCCCCGCCGGACGGCGGTTGACGTTTCTTCAATCAGCTTTGAATACATTGACGGGAAAAGTCTTGATCATTTGCTTTTTCAGTCATTCCGTGACAAGGACAAGACGTTTTTTTTCAAAATCATAGACGATTACTGCGCGCTCCTGAAAAAATCATTCCGGTTTGTGGAACAGCCTGAAATCAGCCCGAAAATCGGCGAAATATTCGGGCTAACCGTTGCGGACCGGTTGGGCAATGGAAATGGCTGGCTGCCCTTGGCGGCAATTGACGCCGTATTTGAAAATATCATTGTTTCCGGCGGCAAGCATTACCTGATTGACAATGAATGGGTCTTTGCCGGCGCCTTGCCGGCGGCGTTTGTTGTGTTCCGGAGCCTGTTTTATTTTCACAAGGTCAAGTATTTTGAAATCGGCATTGAACAATGGGTTCCGTTTGAAGAATTGCTGGAGCGTTGTCAAATCAATCCCGCATCGGCCAGGCGGTATCAGGAGATGGACAATAGTTTTCAGGCGTATGTCTATGGTACGGCGCGTTGCTATCAATATAAGGAAAACTATAAAAAGCGCCAGGTCGCCGTGCATGCCCTGGAGCAAACCATTGACCACCAGCGGGCGGTGGTGCGCAAATATCACGGAGATATTGTTACGATGCGCGGAGCGCTGTCTGAAAAGGACCGCATCATCAATGAAATAGTCAATTCTTTCGGCTGGCGGCTCTGGCGCAAGGTTGCTTATGGCATTGACCGCTTATGCCCCGCCGGATCACGCCGCCGCCGGGCGGCGGACCGCCTGATTTCAACCCTCAAGTAATTGACTCTCCCGTTTCCAGGGCGATTCAACTCTCCTGCCGGTAGTGCTTGTCAACCAGCGGCGTGGATCCGATATAGCGCCGGAAAAGGGTATATTTTTCGTAGCCTTCCCCGTGGGTCTTGCGCGAAAGCGACTCGTGATGATAAAGTTCGGCAAACGGGGTGTATATTATTTTATAACCGTGCTTTATGATTTTAAGGCACAGGTCGGAATCCGAAAAACCAATCGGGAAATGAACTTCGTCAAAGCCGCCGATTTTTTCAAAAACCGATTTGCGGATCAGCATGCAGGCGCAGGTAACTCCCGAAACCTCCCTTTGCACCTTGGTGTAATAGCCCTCGTCGGTGTAGAAATTCATGGCGCAAAAATAAATATCGGGCTTGAACGTCATGCCGGCATGCTGGAGCTCGCCGTTTTTCCTGACAAGGCGGCAGCCGACCGCGCCGACATTGTCGCGGTAAATGTGTTCAAGCATCGCCTCCAGCCAGTCGCCCTTGATCACTTCCAGGTCGTTGTTCATAAACAGCAGTAATTCATTCGGAATTTTGGCGACGGCCTGATTGTGGATGCGGGAATAATTAAACGGCTCGTCAACGTCAATGATTTTGATGCCAAAGGTTTTGTCCCGCGCCAGTTCGTTGAGCAGCGCCTTGGTTTCGGGCAGGACCGAGCCGTTGTTGACCAGATAGACGGCGATTTTTTTATAAGAATTTTTTTTCATACTGGCCATCAACCGGCGGAGACAATCCGGCTGGTCGCGGAATGGGATGATGACGGCCACTTCCGCCGGTTCCGCCGGAAGCTCATATTTAACGCGGTACCAGAAAAAAACATCATCGGTTACCGTGGCCCGGATTTGATTGCGGTCAAGGTAGGCTTGAATCGCTTTTTTGCCGTTCCGGTAGGTCTTGGGCAGGTCATCGCCGGAAGAGAGCTTATGGGCGCGTATGTCCCCGGAAGTGGCCAGGTGGTGGGCGCGCCAGGCGTAGAGGAAGTAGGGGAGATGACGGAAAGCAAGATTGTTTTCCAGGGCGCGGATCATGAGGTCATGATCCTGGGCGCCGTCGTATTCGGAATTCAACAGGCCGATTTTCAGCAGTGATTCTTTTTTCATGATGCAAAAGTGCAGGACGGTATTGCATGAAAGCAAAAGATCCAGGGAGGGTGCGCATTTTGACATTTTGCCGATGATCGCCCCTTCGGAATTAATGATCATTTCGTTTGTGTAAAAGACGTCCTCGTCATGGCCGTCGTTCAGCGTCCTGGCGAAATAGGCCAGGGCATCCGGATGAAGCAGGTCGTCATGGTCCATGAACGCCGCATATTCGCCCGTGCTTGCCAGGAGGCCGACGTTGGTTGCGCCGCTGATTCCCAGGTTTTTTGCGTTGCGGATAATTTTGACTTTCGGCTCTTTCTCCAGGGTGGCGAGCGTTGCAAGGGTGACGGGCAGGGATGAAAAATCATCAACGAGAATAAGCTCAAAGTTTTTATAGGTTTGGGCAAGAACACTGTCCACGGCTTCTCGCAGCCAGCGGGAATTGAAAACAGGCATGATGATTGAAACAAGGGGAGTGCGTTTAAGCAGCGGCAGATACGAAAACGAGTTTGAACGGAAAGGCGGCGGAAACTTTTCCGCCACGCCGAGAAAACGGCGGGGAATAAACCTGGATTGCGACAATCTGGCAAGCGCCATGAGGAATGCCTGATGGATCCCCTGGTTCCAGCAGACCAGGAAAAAAAGAGAAATCGGTCTAAATAATTTCTTCAAGAAGCATCCAATCCGGTTGATAAATATCAGCCTAAAAAAGATCATGTCGTAAACAAGCGATCACTTGGCCGTCAAACGCCGCCGCCGCTTCCTTGCCGGCGCTTGGGAGCGAGACGGGCAGGGCGCGCGGCTGTTTTGAAATTTCTGCGTTTTAAATTATTATTTCAAAGTGTTTATGTCAATAAAACTATGCCGGACATTAAATATTTGGGAAATTAAAACATTTCATTGCTATCCTGCTTATCTCACAACCTAAAACAGGTTGTGAGATAAGCACCGGTCTGTCAATGCCTTGGGAAGGCATTGGCGCCGGCCGAAGCAGACGGAACGTCGCTTCGGGGCGGCCCCGAAGTGAAGCGCAAAGCACTTTTACTTCGGCCCTTCGGGCGCATTTCTCACGGGGCGTGTGAGAAATGCGGGCTATTCCTGACCCCGAAAAAAAAATGAAAAAAAATGTTGACATTTGGTGGGTCGAAGTGTCAAATTATGTCAAAGAAGGGTGGCAAAGTGGCAAACAATGACATAGAAGGGCTAAATCAGACCGTTCCTGTCGCCGAAGGGGGAGGGTTTGCAAGTAATTTCCTGCATTCCCTTGATCCCAAAAAACGCCTTACTATTCCCGCCGTTTGGCGCGATCAGGTCGGCGAGCCGAAAAGTCTTTATGTTTTGCCCGGCTTGAATGATGAAAAATGTCTTTATGTCTATCCGGCCCGCGAGATGGCGCGCCGGCTGGAAAAATTCAGGAAAATCAGCATCGGTGACAAAAAAGCGCGAATGTTCGCGCGTCTTTTGGCTTCGAGCTCCGATCTCCTTGCCTGGGATTCGCAGGGACGGATCAGGATTAAAGACGAGCTTTTGCTTGGCGCCAATATCGTCGCCCGCGTCAAATTAATCGGCGCCTGGGACCGGTTTGAATTATGGAGCCCGGAGGAATGGGACAAAAATTGCGGGTCAATAGACCAGGCGGCGATGGAAGATGCCGTGCGCTACGTGGAGTTTTAAATCAAGGTCAACGAAAACGGAGGATACAAAGAGATGAGAGTGGTAAATTATCTGGATGTCAACGGCGTCATGAAGTGTGAGAAGAGAATGATGCGTCATTTTATTCTTCCGGATAAAAACAATGTCACGCGTTCCCTGCGATTCGGCGCGCATGCCGTTGCCTTGAACAAGACCATGCAGATTTTGCCCGTCGGCAACTATGAGCGTTTGCCGTTTCCCAAGGACGAGTCCGGCGCCCAGGCAAAAAAAATTATTAGAACGATTTTTAACGGATGCAATGTGCGTTCTTTGCTGATGTAAGCGCTGGTTGGTATAAAACGGAATACGGCAGGAGGATTATGGAAATTAAGAAATTAATCATGAAATGCTGTATCTGCGGTCGCGTGAAAACAGATGAAGGCTGGCAATATCAGTTTCGCGAGCAGGAGGAAGAAAACATGTGTTCGCATGGTTTTTGCGCCGCCTGTTATGAGTCGGAAATTCAAAAAATAAAAATGCAGGCGGTCATGCCGGCCCTTGTGTCGTATCAATGGTGATTTGAATTTTACGGCGGCGGATGTTTTATGGGATGAGCGGCTGGAATGCATAATCCGGTAATGGCGAAAGAAGTGGTTGCGATGTTGGCGCCGTGCAAGGGCGGCATTTATGTTGATGGAACGCTGGGGGCGGGGGGGCATGCCAGGCATCTGCTGGAAAGGCTGGAAGGGCAGGGAACGCTGTTCGGCATAGATCGCGATCAGGACGCCTTGCTGCGCGCAAAATCAGTTTTGGCGCCCTGGGCCGGCCAATGCCGGCTGGTGCATGGAAATTTTGCCGATATGAAAGATTTAATCAGGGAGTTTGGCGTCAAGGAAGTGAACGGAATCGTGCTTGATCTCGGCATGTCTTCCATGCAGGTGGATCAGGCGGAGCGCGGCTTCAGTTTTATGAAGGAAGGCCCGCTTGATATGCGCATGGATCGTTCCCGGAAGACAAGCGCCGCTGATATCGTTGAAAGCATGAGCGAGCCGGAATTGGCCCGGATTATCCGGGAATACGGCGAAGAACCGGCCGGGCGGCACATTGCGCGGGCAATTGTGTTTGAACGCAAAAAAAAAGGCGAATGGACAACCGGGCGTCTGGCGCGGACGGTTGAATCCGTGATCCGCCGGAGGGGCAAAATCCATCCGGCCACCAGGACGTTTCAGGCTTTGCGCATAGCGGTCAATGATGAGCTTGCTGGTCTTGAAAAGGGATTGGAAGCCGGCATTGAAATCCTGGCGCCGGCCGGCCGGATGGTGGTGATCTCCTACCACAGCCTGGAAGACCGCCAGGTTAAACAGTCTTTTAAAAAACATATCGGCCGGTGGGCTTCTCTGCCGGAAGGCGGAAGCCGCTGGGAAGGAACAAAACCGGCGGTCAAAGCGCTTGTTAAGAAGCCCGTCATGGCGTCGGCGGAAGAAATTTTACTGAACCCCCGCGCCCGGTCGGCAAAATTACGTTGTATTGAAAGGACGGATTGATTATGGCAAATAAAAATCGCAGGAAGCAAATTCAGGGTTATGTCATCCCGGTTCCGGTCGTGTCGGTTTTGGTCGTGGCCATGCTGCTCCTGCTGGCCTATGTCTGGCTTGACGTCCGCAGCAAGGCTTTGGGGGCCAGGATAAAATCGCTTGAGCAACAGCAGTCGGAACTGCAGAAAAAATATGACCTGGAATTATGGAAATGGGAAGGGATCAAATCTCCCAAGAACATTGAGAAAATGCTTGCTCAAAACAACTGTTCCATGATCTGGCCGGATGAGGGCAATATTGTGCGGCTGAATGAGCCGACGGCCGCCGCTTCCATAATGACGGATTACAAATCTCAGATAGCGCAACTTTCACATACGACTAAGCCGCTCGTTCATGATTGAATTTAAGTCAAAATACCGGTTTTTGTTGGTGATGTTGGTTGTTTTGATGGCGCTGAACGGATTAATAGCGCGCCTTGTTTATTTGCATTTGCGCCTCGGCGGCGGGGCGGATCGTAACGTGCGCATAATTGAATCCCGCCGTCTGGAAACGGATCTGATGGTTGCCCGCGGGAAAATTTTTGACTGCCGGGGCAATACGCTGGCGCTGGATATCGTCAAAAAGGAAGTCTGCGCGGATCCCGTGCTCATTCTAAGCAATAATTGCCTGGACAAGGTGGCGGGCAGTGTCGGCGGCATGCTCAATGTCAATCCCGCCAGTATCGGCGAACGGTTGAATCAGCCTGGCCGGCGTTTTGTCTATCTTGGCGGGTATGGCCGGTCAATTGAAGAGGAGCAGGCGGCCAAATTGGAAAGCCTTAAATTGCCGGGACTGTTTACGCGGGACATGATGGTGCGTTCATATCCGCGCGGAAACAGCATGTGCCATGTTTTGGGTTACGTCAACTTTGATTTTGAACGCGCCGGGTCGGCCGGAATTGAGCAGAAATGGAATAAATATCTGCATGGGGTTCACGGACTGTTAATCAGCGAGCTGGATGGCCGCCGGCATGAGATTTATGACCGGCGTCTTTTTGAGCTCAAGCCCCGCACCGGGGCTGATGTTACTTTGACGTTGGACCATTATGTGCAGTATGTGGTTGAACGGGCGCTGGAAAACGCGGTGCATGAAAATCAGGCCACGGCCGCCTGGGCCATCGTTGAACGGGTCAAAACCGGGGAAATTCTGGCCATGGCCAATTATCCCGCTTACGATCCCAATAATTTCCGCAGTGTTTCTCCGGAATGGATGCGCAATCGGTGCATTGGCGTCGTTTATGAACCGGGTTCCACGTTTAAAATGGCCGTTGTGGCCGCCGCCTTGAACGAGAAAGCGATAACATCTTCGCAGGTGTTTGATTGCGAAAACGGCACTTGGTTTTATAATAAAAGGCCTTTGCGTGATTTTCATCCATATGGTCTATTGTCGGTTGCCGATGTCATTAAAAAATCAAGCAATATCGGCGCGGCAAAAATCGCGGTGATTCTCGGTGAAAAACGGCTTTACCAGTATCTCCGAGAATTTGGAATCGGAAAGCCGACCGGTATTGATTTGCCGGGCGAAGAGGCAGGACTGTTGCACGCATTGCCGCAATGGACTTCGCTCAGCGTAACCCGCATAGCCATTGGGCATGAAGTGGCCGTAACCGCCCTGCAAATGTTGCAGGTGCTCTGCGCCATTGCCAATGACGGTGTCTTGATGAGGCCATATGTCGTCAGGCGGATTACCGACCCGGACGGCCAGGTTCTTTTTGAACAACAATCCAAGGCAATCGGCCGGCCGATTCGGACTGAAACGGCCGTTGAAATGAAACGGTTGCTGGCAAGGGTCACGGAGGAAGGCGGCACGGGATTCAAGGCGCGTGTTGAAGGCTATACTGTCGGTGGAAAGACGGGAACAGCCCAGAAAGCCATTCCCGGCGGGTATTCCGACACGTTAAACATGGCTTCCTTCACCGGTTTTATTCCCGTGGAAGACCCGCAGTTGGCAATTATTGTTGTTTTGGACGAACCCAAGGGATCGGTTCATACCGGCGGCGTGGTGGCGGGGCCGGTATTCCGTGAAATTGCCGAACAGGCGGTGCGTTACCTTGATGTGTTGCCCTCAACAACCGCCGTGGCGGAAGGAAAGGTGAAGGATGCGAGTTCAGAAGTTGGAGGTCAGAAACAGGAAAATGGAACAAGATACGTTAAAAATGTAGGAGCGTCATTCCCGCGCAAGCGGGAATCCGGTGTTATTGATGCTTTGAATGTCGCATCAAGCACGGAATGACAATTTTGTAAACATGAAATTAAGCACCATATTGGAGTCAATAAAACCGCTTGCAATCAATCCGGGTTCCGACCCGGAAATTAAGGGGCTTGCTTATGATTCGCGGCAAGTCAAGCCGGGGTATATCTTTTTTGCCCTTAAGGGCCGGCGTCAGGACGGCCAGCTTTTTATTCAGGATGCGGTTGATCGCGGCGCGGAAGTTATCGTTGCCGAACAGGCGCACGCGTCGCGCGCGTCAAGTTTCGTCGGCAAGGGCCAGGCTGTCATCCTGCCGACGGCCGATGCCCGCCAGGCAATGGCCCAGATTGCCCGCGTTTTTTACCGTAATCCGGCGGCTAAATTGAAGGTGGTCGGCATAACGGGCACGAACGGAAAAACGACCACGGCATTTATGATCAAAAATATTTTTGACACGGCCGGCTTGAAGGCCGGCATGATCGGCACGGTTGAATATATAATAGGCCGGCGCGTCATTCCGGCAACAAGAACCACGCCGGAATCGGTTGATCTCCAGCAGATGCTGGATCAAATGGCCGGCGCGGACTGCCGCAGCGCCGTGATGGAAGTTTCCTCGCACGCTTTGGTTCAAAAGCGGGTGGGGGGAATAGATTTTGACGCGGCGGTCTTTACCAATTTGACGCACGATCACCTTGATTATCATCAGACGATGGAAAAATATTTTCAGGCGAAGACTTTACTTTTCAAAAGTTTCGGGCAGAGTGTAAAAAAACCGTCGGCCGTGGTCAATATTGACGATGCATATGGCCGGCAATTGGCGCACCTGCCGGAAATAAAAACCGGCCTGGTTACCTACGGTCTGCAGGAACCGGCGGCGGTGCGCGCGGTTAATCTTCAGTTAACCGCGCAAGGCAGTGTTTTTGACGTTGCCAGTCCCTGGGGCGGGGCCAGGATTTCCTTGCGTCTGCTGGGTCGTTACAATGTCGCCAATGCCCTGGCCGCTTTCGGGGCCTGCGGGGCGCTGGGGATCAAGCCGGAATTGATGGCCGATGTTTTGCAGCAGATGACATGCGTTCCGGGGCGGCTTGAGGAGATTCAAACTGCCGCGGGCTTTCAGGTTTTTGTTGACTATGCCCATACGGAAGATGCCTTGCGCAATGTGTTGACCACCTTGCGGGAAATAACATCCGGACGGCTTATTGTTGTTTTTGGCTGCGGGGGCAATCGTGATGTGAAAAAAAGGCCGCTCATGGGATCAGTGGCGGAACAGATGGCGGATTATGCGATTTTAACTTCCGATAATCCCCGCCGGGAGGATCCCGCCCTTATCATCAGCCAGATCCTGAATGGTTTTAAGACGCGGGAAAAGGTGGATGTAATCCCCGACCGTTACGAGGCAATCGCCCGGGCGCTGTTTATTGCCGAAAAAGGCGATGTTGTTCTGGTGGCCGGCAAGGGACATGAAAATTATCAGGAATTTGTCAATACCATCATACCTTTTGATGATCGTCAGGTTGTCCGTGAATGCCTCGGGATGAAAAATGGCTGAGTTTGATCCCAGTCAGTTGGCCGCCTGGACGGGCGGTTCATGGTTGAACGGCGTTCCGCGGGTTGTGGACGGCATTGCAACTGATTCGCGGCGCATTGCCCCGGGAAATCTTTTTATCGCCATCCGCGGGCCGAATTTCGATGGTCATGATTTTGTGTCCCCGGCATTTTGCCGGGGAGCTTCGGGCGCGGTTGTGGCGCGTTCCGATTTGACGGGGAAAGACAAGGCTTCCGGTCCCCTCCTGGCGGTCAATGACACGGCGAAAGCCTTGCGGCAAATGGCCGCAAATTACCGGCGGACTCTGGATATAAGGATGATTGCCGTCACGGGGAGCGTCGGCAAGACGACTGTCAAGGAAATGATTGCCGGCATTCTGGCCCGCCGGATGGCAACCGCGAAAACAATCGGTAATTGGAACAATGAATACGGCCTGCCGTTGAGCATCTTAAACATGGTGCCGCATGCCGGGGTCGGGGTGTTTGAATTGGGCGTGAACCACCCGGGCGAACTCTTTTCGTTATGTCAATTGCTTGAACCCGATTGGGGCGTTGTGACCGCGATCGGCCCGGTGCATCTGGAATATTTCGGTTCGGAGCAGGCCGTGGCGGATGAAAAATCAGTGCTTTTGAAAAATCTTCCGGAAAAAGGAATTGCTTTTTTGGGGCGCGATCAGCCCTGGTTTGAATTGCTCAGTTCCGCGGCGCCCGGCCGGGTTATATCTGTTGGCGAACATAAGGATGCCGATTATGTTTTATTGAAAAGCAAAACCGGGGAAGGAGAAAAAGGGGAAACAGAGGTAGTTGAGAAAAGGAGCGGGGAAACATTCCGCTTTCATCTGCCCTTGCCGGGCCGGCATATTGCCGGCAACGCGCTCTTTGCCGTTGCGGTTGCCAGGGAGCAGGGGATTGACTGGCGGACGATCCGGGAAGCGCTTGAGGCCTATCAACCCCAGCCGATGCGCTGGCAAACGGAAACTTTCGGCGGAGTTCTGATAATCAACGATGCCTATAATGCCAATCCCATGAGCATGGCGGCGGCCTTGCGGACCTTTGCAACACTGAAAAATGACGGACCCAAGTGGCTGGTGCTGGCCGGCATGCACGAGCTTGGCGCCGTCTCGGAAGAAGAGCACGAGAAACTGGGGGTGTTGGCTGGAAGTTTTCAATGGGGCGGACTGATAACGGTCGGCCGGCTTGGGGATACGATCGCCGACGCGGCTGAAAAAGCCGGCATGAAAAAAGAAAACATTTTCAGGTGCGGGAATCATTCATCCGCGGCCGGGGTCCTTTCCGATTTTGTCCGGCCGGGCGCCGCCGTTTTATTCAAGGCGTCCCGTTGCGAACAACTTGAGAAAGTGCTGGAAATTTGGAAAGGAAACAGGTAAATACAATGGGCAGCAGTTCAAGGCTGAAATTAGAAATTGGCGCAGGATCTGAATCCCTGCCATGGGCGGGGCGGCTGCCGGCGAACAAGTCTGCCGGTGGTATGATTTTCTTTCCAAGTTTCTCCGCCTTTGGCGGAAAGTTTCGATCCTGAACGCTTGCTAAAATGTTTTATTATTTATATTTGTTGTCCGATTACGTTTCTTATTTGCGGGTTTTCCAGTATATTTCCGTCCGCATGGTGGCCGCGGCCGGAACCGCATTCATCCTCAGCATGCTCTTCGGCCCGTGGTTTATCCGCCGCCTCAAGAACATGTGCTGCGGTGATGAAACCCGGTTTAAGAACGATCTTCCCGTCCTGGATAAGATTCGCGGTGAGGGAAAAAAACACACCCCGACCATGGGGGGGCTTCTCATTATCAGCGCGGTCCTTTTCTCGTCCCTGCTCTGGGCCGTGCCCGCGAATCCGCTTGTGCTGATCACCCTGGCCACCATGTGTTATATGGGGATGATCGGGTTTCGCGATGATTATTTGAAAACGGTCAAACACGATTCGCGCGGCCTGAGCTTCAGGCGGAAACTTTTGTTGCAGATTGCCTGGGCGGTTGTCCTGATTGTGGTTATAAACGCGCTTCCCTCCACGCGCGGTTTCTGCCGGCAATTGATGGTACCCCTGCTGAAGATGCCGTTGCTCGCCGAATTGCCGTTATGGGCGGCGGGGTTGTTCATGGCTGTGGTTATTATCGGTTCCAGCAATGCGGTGAATTTGACGGACGGCATGGATGGCCTGGCGATCGGATGCGCTTGCACGGTCACCTTCGCGTTTGCCGTCATGGCATACGTTGCCGGTCACGCGCAACTGGCTGTTTATCTGCAGGTGCCGCATATTGTCGGCGGCGGCGAGCTGGCCGTGATCTGCGGCGCGGTCCTTGGGGCGGCGCTGGGTTTTCTGTGGTTCAACTGTCATCCCGCCCTGATATTTATGGGCGATACGGGCAGTCTCGCCCTGGGCGGTACGTTGGGGTGCATTGCCGTGCTGATCAAGCAGGAATTTGCCCTCCTGATTGTCGGCGGCATTTTTGTCCTTGAAGCGTTGAGCGTCATCATGCAGGTCGGCTGGTTTCGCCTGAGGCATAAACGCATTTTTGCCTGCGCGCCCCTGCATCATCATTTTGAGCTCAAAAAAATTCCATGGAGCGAAACCCAGGTCACCGTCCGGTTCTGGATTATTTCCGCGATTTTCGCCCTGCTGGGGATTTTACTGCTGAAAATACGATAAATTTTGTTTTTTAATCATCGCCAATGCAGATATTTCAATCGGCAATAATTTTGGGATTGGCGGCCAGCGGCGAAGCCGCGGCGCGTCTTCTGCTGGCTGAGGGTAAATCAGTCAGGATAGTTGATGAAAATACGAACGATGAAATCATCCGTCGGTCCGAGTCACTCAAGCAACTCGGCGCCGTGGTATCCATCGGCGCCGGGGACTTGCCGGGCGGTAATTATGATGTTTGCGTGGTCAGCCCCGGCCTGAAGCCCGCTTCGCCTCTTTTAAGCGAGGTAAAATCCCGCGGCATTCCTCTCCTGCCGGAGTTTGAATTGGGTTGGACGCGCGCCAAGTGCCCGGTTCTGGCCGTCACCGGATCAAACGGCAAAAGCACTTTTGTCAAATTATGCGTTGAGGCCATGGCCCGGGCGGGCTTAAAAGCATTTGCGGCCGGGAACTATGGTCCGCCGGTTTCACAGGTTGCCCTTGATCACCCGGATGCCGATTGGCTGGTCATGGAAGTCAGTTCATTCCAGCTGGAAACGGTCCGGGAATTTCATCCGCGCGTGGCCGTTTTGCTTAATGTGTTTCCCAATCACCTGGACCGGCATCATGATCTGCAACAATATTTCACAATTAAGACGCGGCTCTTTGCGCGAATGACCGGCGGCGACCGGGCGATCGTGAATGAAAACGATTTATCTGCAGTGAATGAAACCCTGGGCGGAAAACTGCCCTTGCTTTCGTTTGGCCTTGCGGAGAGCGCTGATTATCATTACCGCGGGAATTTTGTGCGGGTGCGTTCCACCGGGCAAAAAGTCAATTTTGCCGGAACTGTTTTTGACAATGAGATCCTGGGGATGACGGCGGCGGCGGCGGTTGCCGCCATGGAAGCGGGTGGTGTTTCATTTGCTCATCTTGAACGCGCCGCGCGCGACTTTCAACCGTTGCCGCATCGGATGGAAAATATCGGCGCGCGCAACGGCGTCCGTTTTGTTGATGATTCCAAGGCGACGAATCTGGCGTCCATGCTGGCGGCATTAAAAATGGTCACGGGACGCGTGCGGTTGATTGCCGGCGGTCTGCCCAAGAATGAATCCTACGCGCCGGCTTGTTCGATCCTGGCTGAAAAAGTCAGCGGAGTATATCTGATCGGCCAGGCGGCGGACAAAATGAATATTGCCTGGCGGAATATCGTTTCCTGTCATTGCTGCGGAACGCTTGAAAGGGCGGTGGCGGAGGCGTGGAACGATGCTGTTCCCGGCGAAACGATCCTGCTTTCGCCGGCCTGCGCCAGTTTTGACCAGTTTCGCAGTTTTGAAGAACGCGGCAATCATTTCCAGCGTTTGTTTTCATCCCTGGGTTCACATTCCTGTTGATTCATGATTTTCCCTGGCCGAAGCAGACGGAACATCGCTTCGGGGCGGCCGAGTTCGGGCGGGCATACCAATTTTTTTGGTGTCTTTTATCTTGAGTCAACGAATACTTTTCCCCTTCTTTCCTTACCTCCCGCCGATGTCTTTATCTTGAATCAATTCGCGTTGTAAAATTTTCAAAATAGTTGTTGACAAATTTCGGGGATTATGGGATAAAGATGTCTAGACAGGTATAAACAGGTATAAATATGATCCGGTGAAAAATGAAGTTTGAAGCAATATTGTTTGATCATCTGCCAATCCATGACACGTGCTGGTCGCTGATCACCGGCGTGGATGGAATGCTTTATATCGGTGTTTGCGGCGAAATGACCGGCGGGTTGAGCGCGTTCATTGCATCTTACGATCCGCACCAGCACAAGGTTGATTATCACGTTGAGGTTGCCGATGTCCTGGGAATTTCGCCCGACTCGGGCGAAGCCGCCCAGGCAAAAGTGCATTATTCATTGGTCACCGACCATGAAGGCATTCTATACGGCGCCACCCATTGCACCGGCGCACCCCTGGGGGACTGGATGTGGCGGCCATGGAATTGCTGGACCCATCCCGTAAAGCATTTTCGCGCTTCCGGCCTGGTCGCCTACGATCCGCGGAAAAAAACCGTATTGTTCACGGACTGGCTGATGCCCCATGAAGGCACGCGGTGCATGGCGATCAGCAACAAGCGCCGCAAGCTTTACGGGATTTCCTATCCGCGCAATCACTTTTTTGTCTATCACCTGGAGACGCATCAATTATCCGACTTGGGCTGCATCGGGAGCGTGAACCCGCAATGTATTTTCCTTGACCATGAAGAGCACGCCTACACCACCGATGATTACGGCAATATCATCCGTTGCAACGGCGATCGCGACGAACTGGAAGACATGAATGTTCAAATTCCGCATGCCTCTTTCCGCAACGGTTTTCATAACGTTCCTTATGACGTTGCGCCGGCGCCGGACGGCGAAAGCGTCTATGGCGTGACCTGGACGTTCGGTGAACGGCTGTTTTCTTACAATTTCAAGAAGAACAAGCTTGTTGATTTCGGCAAGGCATATGGCGGGGAAGTTGATGAGTGGTTCCATATCATCAACAGTCATGTCGGCGGATTGGTTTTCGGGCCGGATGACCGCCTTTATTTCACGGCAAACATTCCGGCGGCCGGCGGAAAATCAACTCCGCATCTGGTCGTTTTCAATCCGGATGATGGCCGGCGCGAAATTATCGCGGAAATTACTTACAACGGCAAGCCGGCCGATCATATCTCGCGGGCCGCGGCGGATTTTGACGGAAATCTTTACTTTGCCGAAGTCGGCAACCGGCCGACCAAGTTGTTCAAGTATGCGGGTGCCGCGCGAAAAAGCGGAACCGGGAAAGTCATGAGGTGTTGGGGATGAAAAACGCGAATCCATTGAATTTAAAGAACAGAACCTGGCCCGCTTCGCCGCATGAAGATGCGCGTTTCGCGGGGGAAGGCATCAAGAAGTTTCTTCAACTCCGCGCCGAGTATGAAAAAAGCGCGTTTGTCGGCGAAGGACATGTTCAGGTCAGGCGATTGGGGCCGGCCGCGTTTGTGAGGCCGATCCCGGCCGGCGAATCCGCCGTCACGGCGCTGGTTCGTTATAAGAGCGGTAAAATTTATGGCGGCACATCGGGCAAGCGCGCGCACCTTTTCTTCTACGATCCCACTCCGGATGCGGACGTGGTGGTTGATATCGGAGTTGTGGGTGAAAATATGCGGATTACCGCCCTGGTTGCCGATGAACGGATTTACGGGGCGGCGGAAAGCGGTGACGAGGGATTCCTGTTCAGTTACTCGCCCTGCGAGGTTTTGATGAAGGACCTTGACGTGGCCGGCAAAGGCATGCGGGAAATCTTTGATTCCCCGGTTGAAGACCAGATGTTTCACAGCATTGTTGATCCGTGCCATTCCGCGGGGAAAATAGAAATTTTAACCCGGATCCCGAAAGCGGAAGGAGTGGCGGACCTGGTCATTGATGCGCAGCGGAAAATTATCCATGGCCTGACTTCCAAGAGCGGGTCATTTTTTTCCTATTCCATTTCTTCAAAGACATTCAGCCTGAAAGGCCGGGTTGACTCAATCCGGGAATTCTCGCGCAAACTGGCGATTGATTCCAGCGGGACGGTCTATGGCGCGGCAAGTTGCGGTCATATTTTTAAATACAGTCCTGACGCCGACCGGTTGGAGTCAACGTCTTTCGTGGTTCCCAGTCTCAAAGGACGGGAGGCATACAACCGCGTGGATTCATGGGCGGTGGATGAACAAGACGGCGTTCTTTACGGGGGAACAATTGACGGCATCCTCTTTGAGTTTAATCCGCCGGCCGGCAAAATCCGCTCTATCGGCAAGCCGATTGATCAAATGCGGGTGCGCGCCCTGGCGGTCGGGAATGACGGGCGGGTCTTCGGCGTCGGCGGCGAACCCGGCAAATGCTGTCACTTGTTTGTCTATGAGCCGGGTGAGCATCAGCTTCGCGACTTGGGTGTTCTCCTGGCGACCATGGAAACCCCGTGGTATGGCTATGAAATAGACTGTGCCGTCACGGGGCGGGACGGTGAAATCTATTTCGGGGAGACCGGCCGGATCGGTCATTTGTTCATCTATTTCCCGCCCATTGCGCGGCGCGCGCCGGCGGTCAACGGTTGTTCGTAAACAAAAAACCAAAATTTGTCTTATTGAGACAAATTTTAACAAAAGAAAGGAAAGCATCATGTCGGAAATCAGGATCGCAACAATCGGTGTCGGCAATTGCACAAATTCACTTGTCCAGGGGACCTACTACTACAAAAATCTCAAGGTCAAGAAAGGAGAAATCGTTCCGGGGTTGATGCATCCCGACTTGGGCGGTTACAAGGTCAGCGACATAAAGGTCGTGGTTGCGTTTGACGTGGATGAGCGCAAAGTGGGCAAGGACCTCGCGGATGCCATCTGGGGGAAACCCAACTGCACGGCGAAATTTTACGATGTCCCGCGCACGGGCGTCAAGGTATTGATGGGGCCGGTCATGGACGGCGTGACGGAGCATCTCAAACATTATGTGAAAGTTTCCGATGCGAAGCCCATTGATGACGTGGATGAAGTGGCCGGGATATTCAAGGCCGCGAAGGTTGACGTGGTGGTCAACAATCTGCCGACGGCTTCCGAAAAGGCGACCTGGTTCTACCTGGAAGCGGCATTGAAGGCCGGTTGCGGGATAGTGAACGGCATACCGGTGCTGGTGGCCAACAACAAGGAGTTCGCCGCCCGCGCGGCCAAGGCCAAGGTGCCGGTCGTCGGGGATGATTACAAGAGCCAGCTTGGCGGAACGATTCTGGATCGGGACCTGCTCAGGATGTGCGTCCAGCGCGGGATAAAAATCACCAAATCGTATCAACTCAACTACGGCGGCAACACCGACTTCTGGAACCTGACCGATTGGCAGCGCGGCAAGACCAAGCATGCTTCCAAGACCCGCGCCGTTGACGCGGTGATGCCTTATGCGGCGCCGTTCTCGGTCAACGTTTCCCAGCTTGAGGTGCTGGATGACGACAAGATTTGCCGGATTGAGATCTGGGGCGAAAACTTCGGCGGAACGCCGGTTTCGCTTGAGGCAAAACTGCGCGTGGTGGATAGCTGCAATTCCGGCGGCGTGATCGTTGACGGCATCCGTTGCTGCAAGCTGGCGCTTGACCGCGGGATCGGCGGCGTGCTTGAAAGCGCGTCGGCTTATCTCTCCAAGAGCGCCCCGGTGCAGTATTCTTCCGAGGACGACGCCCGGGAAGCGATGGATGAATTCATCGCGGGCAAACGCACGAAATAAGGTTGCCTATGTTTGACCTGGCAGTCATTGGACACGTCCTGAAGGAAAGAATCGTTTTTCCGGATGGAAAGGAAATCGGGCCGTTACTGGGCAGTCCGGCGGCGTATGGCTCAGTAGCGGCCGCCAGGTTGAATCTTAAAGTCGGTATTGTCACCAAGGTTGGCAAAGACATGCCGGATGAATTGATCAATATCCTGAGACAGGCCGGAGTTGACGTCCAGGGATTGAAGGTTGGCGCCAAGACCACGGCCAACCGGTTGATCTATGATCGGGGCGGGCAAAAACGGCTTGAATTTCTCAGCAAAGCCGATGATATCCTGCCGGAAGATATTCCGGCGGGATATCTCGATGCCGCCTGTTTCCTGGTCGCGCCGATTGATTACGAAGTCGGGGAGGTGCTTTTAAAGCACCTTTATGACCACAAGAAAATGCTTTCGGCGGAACTGAGCGGATTTGGCGGAGCTTCCTCCAGCAAAAAGGACGGAAGATCGCCGGCGGAGAAAGTGGAATATCTTCGGAAACTCATGCCGTACTTCAGGATCGTCAAGGCCGGCGCTGAAGATTGCCGGTGTCTTTTTGGATCGCGGTTTGATGCAAAGGAGATCGCCGGACAATTCCTTGACTGGGGAACGCAAATTGCCATTATAACCCGCGGTGAAAAAGGCGTTCTGGTTGCGGCGCGGGGGTCGCCAGGATCATCCGCAATGACAAGCTTTGAATCGCCCGCATTTCCGGTTGCCGCCGTTGACTGCACGGGCGCCGGCGACGTCTGGCATGCGGGTTTCCTGTATGAATATCTGAAAAATAAAGACTTGGAGCGGGCGGCAAAATTTGCCAACGCGCTCTCATCAATCGTGATTGAAAAAAGCGGCGGAGTGACTCCCGGAAGATTTCCGGATGCCGGAAGAGTTTATGAGAGAATTAAAAACTTCAAAGGAGGAGCAAAGACATGAGTACGCATGAAATCAGAATCGGCGTAGTGGGTTTGGGGTGGTGGGGGCAGATCGTGACCGGTTATTTCAGGGAATGTCCCGGCGTTAAAATCGTGGCGGCCTGTGATCGCCGCAGGGATTTGCCGGCAAGTGTCCTGAAAGACGCCAGGTATTATTCCGAGATGCGTGAAATGTTCGACAAGGAAAAGATGGATGGGGTGGTCGTGGTCACGCCCCCGGAATTTCATCTGCCGCCCGTGGAACTGGCCGCCGAACGAGGAATTCACGTTTATTGCGAAAAGCCGATGGCGCACCGGCTGGAGGATTGCGACAAAATGATCCGGGTTTGCAAAAAGAACAAGGTCAAATTGATGATTGCCTTCAAGCACCGTTTTGCCAAGGCCTTTTCATGTCTGAAGGAAAAATCCCGCGATCTCGGCAAGCCGCTCTGGGCGGTCTATGCGTACCCGCTCTGGAAGGTTGATGATCCGGGCTGGAAGTTTCAGGCCAAGGGCACGCCCGGGATTGTCGTGGAGAATTTTGTCCATGCGATAGACGGGCTTATTTATCTTATGGGGGATGTTGAAAGGGTATATGCCGAGGGCAACCGGGTCGTGTTCAAGCATCCGGTGCTGCCTGATTCCGTGATCTGCAACCTGCGGTTCAAGAGCGGCGCGATTGCCGCGATCGGCGGCGGGTGCACGTCGGACCGGCGAATCAGCCGCGAATACCTTGATATTCATTATGAGAAGGGCCTCGCGCAAATCTGGGGCAAGCTTGATTATCCGTTCAATTTAAGGTTCCTGAAGCGCGAGGAAACCAATCCGGAAGAACATTGTTTTGAGGAAAGCGACGGCGTGCGCGAGGAAATCGCTTATTTCCTGAAATGCGTCCGTGAAAACAAGGAGCCGGCGATCAGCAACGGACAAGAGGGCAGAAAATCACTGGCAACGGCCCTGGCCATCCTGAAATCAATCAAGGAAAATAAGGTTGTTAGATTATAACAAGAAAGGAAAAATAAGATGACAAACTCAAGTATAAAAATGTTTCCCAAAGTGAAGGGGTTTCCCGGACCCAAGACCAGAAAAATTCTCAAGGACCTGGCGAAGTATGAATCCCAGGGTGATTTGTGCTTTACCAATTATGGCAATACCCCGCCGGTTGTCAAGGACGCCAAGGGCGTATTTGTCAGGGACGTGGACGGCAATGTCTTCCTTGACCTGACGTCCGGCTTTGCCGCCTTGAACCTCGGCCATTGTCCGAAAGAGGTGATAGAGGCGGCTTATAAACAGATGAAGACGGTTCATCATACCGCCCAGCAGCCGACCGAGGTCCGGGTGCAATTGGCGAAAAAACTTGTTGAAATTGCGCCGGGCAAGCTCAAAAACCGGAGCAAAGTGCAGTTTGACACCGGCGGAACCAATGCCGTTGAAGTCGGCATGAAAATCGCCAAGGCCTGTAAAAAACGCCCTTATATCCTTTGTTACCATGGCGCGTATCATGGCCGTTCACATGGAACCCTCTCCGTCACCTGTTTTCCGTTCCTGAAGGAAAATTTTTTTCCCATCATGCCGGGCGCGGTCAGGATCGCTTATCCCTACTGTTACCGTTGTCCCTTTGGGCGCAGTTATCCGAATTGTGAAATGTTCTGCGCGAAACATATTGAAAATATGTTCAATGATCCCACCTGGGGGCTGATTGACCGGAAAAAGGGAACTAATCTTGTCGCGGGACTGCTCTTTGAGCCGGCGCAGGGCGCGGGCGGTTACATCATTCCTCCGGATGAATACTGGAAAGAGGTGCGCCGGATTTGCGAAAAATACGACGTGCTCCTCATTGATGATGAAATCCAGATGGGGTGGGGACGTTCCGGTCAAATGTTTTCCATTGAGGCGTTTGACACTTATCCGGACATCATGATGGTCGGCAAATCTTTCACGGCGGGTGTCATTCCCAACGCGGCCATTATTGCGCCGGTCAAGATCATGGACGTGCTCAAGCCCATCCACCAGAGCGTTACCTTTTCCGGCAATCCGGTCGGCGCCGCCGCGGCGCTCGCCATGATGGAGACGATTGAAAAAAGAAATCTGCTTGACCATGTGCGCAAGATGGGCGCGTATTTTCTGGACCGCCTCAACGAATTGATGGAAAAACATCCGCTGATCGGCCAAGTCCAGGGCAAGGGATTCATTCTCTCCCTGGAGTTTGTGAAGGACCGCCAGACCAAGGAGCCGTTTGAAAGCATGAATGTCGTCAAAGAAGCATTGAAGCGCGGGCTCCTGCTGACCGTTTCCGGTCATTTCGGCAACCGTTTGAACATTGTGCCGCCGTTGATTACCACCCGGAGCGAGATAGATATCGGCGTGAAAATTCTCGACGAAACCATCGGAGCGGTTGAAAAACGATGTCTGAAAAAATCATAAGCGCGGTTAAAGCGAGCCGCAAGGAAGCCGTCGGGTTTCTTCAAAAGCTTCTCGCATTTGACACGCAGGTCATAGACCAGGGCGTGGGGGGCAGTGAAGGTTCTGCCCAGCGGTTTCTTGCCGCGGAACTGAAACGGTTGGGCGCGGCAGTTGATCTCTTTGAGCCGGATAACAAACGGCTGAAAAAATACGCCGATTTTAATCCCGGTCATAATTACCGCGGCCGGCCGAATCTTGTGGCCACGTTGGGGGGAGGGCGAAAATCCATCATTCTCAACGGCCATATTGACACGGTTTCTCCCGGAAACCCCGCTCTCTGGAAATGCGATCCGTGGCAGGGGCGTATTGCCGGCGGCCGGCTATTCGGGCTCGGCAGTTGCGACATGAAAGGGGGCCTGGCCGCGATGATTATGGCGGTTAAATTGCTCAGGAAACTTGCCGTTCCCCTGGATGGCAAAATCATCATTCAAAGCGTGGTGGACGAGGAGGGCGGCGGCAACGGCTCGCTGGCCTGCGTTGACCGGGGATATAAAGCCGACGTGGCGCTTATTGCCGAACCCACGAACATGGCGATTTGCGCGGCGCATCGCGGCGCCATGCATTTGAAGCTCACCGCCCGCGGCCTTTCCACACATGCCTCCCTGAAAGAAAAGGGAGTAAATGCCATTGAGAAAATGGTCCGGATCATGCATGCCCTGGAAAACCTGGAAACCCAATGGCACCGGCGGAAAAAACATTCGCTTCTCCCGTCGCCGGCCATCACCTTTTGCCAGTTGAGCGGCGGGGTTGGCGCGTCAATTATTCCGGCGGAATGCGAGGCAAAGGTCAACGTCAAGTATCTGCCCGGCGAGGACCCGGTTGTTGTCCGGCAAGAAGTCGCCAAGTGCGTGCGACAGGCGTGCCGGAACGATCCATGGCTCAGGAAACATCAGGTTGAATTATCGTGGCTGTTGAATACTTCGCCCTACGAGACAAATTGTTCCCATCCCATTGTCGGGATCCTGAAAAACAGTTTGACAACAATCCGGGGAAAGTTTGAACTATCCGGCATGCCGTCCGGGTCGGACGCGCGGACGTTGAATAACGTCGGGCATATCCCGACGTTCATTATTGGTCCCGGGGACCTTTCCATGGCGCATCAGCCGAACGAAAATCTTCCGCTGGCCGACTATTTTGACGCCATAACGATGTTTGCCGTCACGATCAATAAATGGCTTGGAGGATGTTGACGCTTGAATTTTACACCGGAATGTGCAAAATCCGGGTGTAAAAAAAACAATGCAACAGCGAAAAAAAACAGTCAGGCATCCTGCGGCGGTTTATGCCGTGATGCAGGATGATATCCGCAAGCAAATTTATGCCGGTACGTTGAAACCGGGTGCTTCGTTATTGTCCGAATCCGAGCTGGCGAAGAAATACGGCATCAGCCGCGGTTCTGTCCGCACCGGGTTGCGACTGCTTCGTGAAAAGGGCATCATTGAGGTGTTGCCGGGCAAGGGGGCGTTCGTTTCATCACGCCCGGCGGCGATTCAACCTGTAACCCGGAAGAACCGGATAGCATTGGTCATCCCCAGCCTGGAGGATTCGGATCTCCAGATTTACGAAGGCATTGAGGCGGTTTTGGATGAGGCGGGATTTGTGCTTTCAATCTTTAATTCACGCCGCAGTATTGAACAGGAAAATTCCAATTTGACGCTCTTGCTGGAACGCAGGGAGGAAGGAGCGATTGTTTTCCCCAACTGGGGAAGATCCAATGCCCAGATGATATACGAGCTGAAACGCGCTGATTATCCGTTTGTCCTGATTGACCGTTATTTTCGAGATCTGGAGACGGACTACGTGGTGACGGATAATAAGGCGGGCGGGTTCATCGCCGCCGAACACCTGATCCGCCTGGGGCATCGCAGAATCGGCGTGATTCTCGGGGTGCAGTGCACCGCGGTTGATGACCGGTATGCCGGTTTCATGGAAGCGCTGGCCAAATATGGGCTGGATCTGGACCCGAACCTGATCGTTCGCATGGAAAAAACAGCAGACGCCGAGCCGCTGAGCGGGGGTTATGACGGCGCTGTCAAATTATTGGAGAAGCAACCCACCGCTATTTTTGCAACCAATGATTTTATCGCCCGTGAAACTCTGAAGGCCCTGAACAGCCATAATCTGTCCGTGCCAGGGGATGTTTCCGTGATCGGATTTGATAATCAGCGTTTTGCCGAAGAGCTTGTCCCGTCTTTGACGACCATTGCCCAGCCCTTTATGGATATCGGCCGGAGAGCCGCGCAAATATTGCTTGCAAAAATCCAAAACGGACAAAATCAAGTCAGGCAGGAAACTCTCCCTCCCAGGCTGATTGTCAGAAACAGCTGTAAGAACATGGCTTGATCCCAAGTCGCCGGTGTTTTCCTTTATGAGCTTGCGACGGCAGGTCGCAAATCCCCGTTTCTACTCCATCTCGTGTTCATGATTCCGGAGCGCTTCTGCCGGAACTCCGAGGGTGATTCCCCGGTGACGCGGCGGATCAGCCGCGAGAAATAATTTGCGTCGGGATAGCCGCATTGGCGGGCGATGTTCCCGACCGGGAGCCGGCTGTTCTGCAACAATGTGATGGCGTTTTGCACGCGCAAACGTTCCAGATATACGGAGGGCGGCATATCCATGGCCGCCTGGAAACGCGCCGACAACTCCGCGCGCCGCACTCCCAGCATCCCGGCCAGAGTTTTGACGTTCATATCCGGCGCCGCATGGCGCAGGCGGATAAGATCCACCGCCGCTTTCACCAGGGGATCATCCGAATTCCGCAGTGCGGCGGCGGCGCGCAGCAGGATGGCAAAGGCGATCTCGCCCGCCCGAATTTCCGCCTGCCGGGAAGGCTGGACAATTATCCGGCGCAAGGCGTGAAAATGCGCCGCCGGCGCCGGGCCGGCCTCGCATACGGCCGATTCAAGTTTCATGGCCGCGGGGAAGGTGACGGCCAGGGGGCCGTCAAGCGTCAGCCAGTAGAATTCCCAGTCCCGGACATCGGCGCGCCAATAATGGCGCATGCCGGGAAACAGGATTGCGATCTGTCCGTGTTTCAGCGCTTGGAGCTTGCCGGCCAGTTCAATCAGGCCTTCGCCCCGCGTACACCAGAACAATTGGAGCGAAGGCATAATCTTGTCATCGCTTATATAGGGCGGCTGAATTTTGAAAAATCCCGTGCTGCGCACGCCAAAGGGCAGATTGGCCGCGGATGTCCGCGCCGGGCGCGGAGCATAATATTGGGCGATAACCGGCATACCAAAATCCAGACGAAAAAATCCAAAATCCTGTTGCGACAGATAGGCGTGTATTCTAAGCTTAATGCTATAGAAATATCAATAAAGTATTTGGTTCAGTCGGAAATTAAAATGCGGACTCATTGAAATCAATAAAACGGGGGATAAATCAATCACTTTATGAAAATACCTTCTGAAATCAGCATCGGTGTTTGCGTGAATGATCCCACCGTCAATGAAGGTGTGGATTTCACGGTTGAAAAATATGCGCACGCTTTGAGGCGCATTGCGCTTCAAGGGTTTAAAGCCATTGAATACTCGCATGTGGCTCATTTGAGTGAGTCGGAATGCCGGCAGATCAAGGATATAACCCTGCGGTTGGGAATGCGGCCATGGTCGGTTCACTCGGAGCATCTGAACTCTCCGGAACCCGAGGCGCTCGCCGAGTATTTGCGCGTGCAAACCATCTGTGCAAGAAATACGGCGGCGCTTGGATGCTCCATTATGGTGCTTCATCCGCCAAACGCCGAACTGTCCGTTGAGCGCATGGCCGAGATTGCCGGTAATGTCGCGGCCATAGCCGGAAACTACAATATCCGGGCCGCCATTGAAAATATTTACACCATTTTGCGCCTGCTGGAAATCGTTGAAAGGGCCGACCACCCCAATCTTGGCGTGACCCTGGATACCGGCCATGCGCGTCTTATCGGACCGGAAGCTGTCCTGGAGGCCATCAGAATCTTTTCAGGACGAATCTGGACCGTTCATCTTCAGGACAACCTTGGAGAGATTGATGACCATCTGCCTCCAGGCCTGGGCATCATAGACTGGTGGGAGACTATCACCGCGCTCTGGAACTCTGGCTATGAAGCGCCGCTCATTGTGGAGCTCACGGGCTACGGGGTAAAAACACGCCGTTCCTGCCAAGCATTGCGTACCCTTCCGCTTGAAGTTGAACAGGTGCTGGCAATCAATTATCTGAAATACATCCATGCGGTTTTGTGCAATGGAGAAATAGTCGCCGATGATCCCGTCAGGACCTCGCGTTATGAACAAGGAAAACTCAAGCCGCTTTCTAATATAACGTAGATATCAGACCGAACAGCGCAGTGATTGTTGCCGCCGGGTAACCTTTATCGTCGGCGGGGGCGGCTTGCCCCCGGATTATCGCGGCAAAATTGTTCCCGATGGTGAAATTACGGACTTTGCCCCGACCATCGCGGCTTTAATGGGCATTGATTTCAAAGCCGACGGCCGCAGTTTGATTGCGTAAAAAGAGGCATTGACTTGTTTTTTCTATTCCGATATGTTATACTTGTATAAACAAGTAATAAGGTAGCTGCGGCGAGAAAAGTTTGTTTTCATAACTCATTGGAGCGGCTGATGAAAAAGAAAAATATATATTTAACCGTTGTCTTGTTCGGATGTTTTTTGACATTGCTCCTGCCATGTTACGGGCAGAATTGTTCCCTGTTTTCCAACGAGCACTACACGGTTTCCGTCAGGGCCGACAAGGCGGATGCCCGTTATAAGGCCGGCGAAACGGGGATGTTTGAAATTGTTGCGTCCAAAAGCGGCGCGCCGGTTGATAATGTGCAATGGTCGTGCAAAATGCTGCAGGACGAACTCAATACGGCTTACCAGGGATATTTGAAGTTTACGGCCGGCAAGGCCGGTGTGCCGTTTAAATTCGACAAGCCGTCATTTATGCTTTTGATTGTCAGTCCGCCGGCGATAACAAATCAAAAGCCGTTAGTCATGAGCGGCGCCGCCTGCGTGCCAGAGAGGTTGGCGCCATCCATGCCCAAACCGGACGATTTTGACGCATTCTGGAACGGTAAGAAAGCGTTGTTGAATGCCATGACCAATCAACCGGTGTTGACCCCGGTGCCGGAATTCACCGACCAGCAGATTGAGACGTATTCTGTTTGCATGGAAAATATCAACGGAACTCGGCTCCACGCTTATTTTTCAAAACCAAGGGGTGAAGGGCCTTTTCCCGTATTGCTTCAGCTTTATGCCGCCGGCACTTATTCAATTGCCCCGGCTGCCGCGGCAAAATATGCGCGCGGCGGTGTCATGGCGTTGGACCTCAATCCGCATGATCTTGAAAACGGCCAGCCGGAATCCTACTATAAAGATGCAAGGAGCCGCCTGGGGGCGTATTATCATGCCGGCCGCGCTGATCGCGAGACTTCCTATTTTCTGCGCATGTTCTGCGCCTGTTATCGCGCCGGACAATATCTGGCAAACAGAAAGGAATGGGACAAAAAACATTTTGTCGTGCATGGATCCAGCATGGGCGGCGGCCAGGCATTGGCAACGGCTTATCTTTGCCCCCAGGTGACGGCGGTTGCCGCCAATGTTCCGGCATTGTGCGATCATACCGGCCGGGAGATCGGCCGTGTCGCCGGCTGGCCGAAATGGGTTGAGTATCAAGACGGGAAGGCGGATGAAAAAGAATTGAACGCCTCAAGATATTTTGATTGTGTTAATTTTGCTTATACAATCAAAACCAAGGTCCTGATGTCCTGCGGTTTTATTGACCGGACTTGTCCGCCGCAGTCGGTCTATGCGGCGTATAATGTTTTAAAATGCGACAAGCGGATGATGGAGATGATTATTCGCGGACATGAATATCCCCCGGAATTTACCGAGGCATGGAATGCCTTTTTTAAAGCGGAAATTGGACAATAAACAGCCGCTTCTGATGTATATCCCTGATATCGTTTGAAAAATAATGTGTTTCCCTGCTTGACAAATAGATCATTTTAGTTTATACATCATACTAAATGGAATTAATTGACAAAAGTTTTTGCATGCAAACGGCTGTGCCGCTTCATGAGCAGATTGTGCGTTACGTTGAGCGCCAAATTCTCTCGGGCGCTTTTCCCGCCCACCATCGTTTGCCGCCGGCGACTCAACTTGCCCGGCAATGGGGCGCAAGCTATGTCACCGTGCAACGCGCCATGGCCCAGTTGACGTCTGCGGGATTGATTGAACGCAAACCAAGACGGGGCACTTTTGTCAGGTCGCATTCGGAAAAAGCCGTCATCGGCATCTTGATCGCACTAAACATGATGGATGAAACCTCTTATTTCCATCGCGCGGTCATCAAGCATCTTCGTGAGCAGGTCATGCAAAAGAAAGACTGTCAATGGACATGCCGCGTCTACGATGGATTGGCGGCAGTGAAGACAAGCGATGATGTCCAGAATTCATCCGCTTCCCAGCAATTCAGCAGTGATCTCCAGAATTATTCGTTCAAAGGCCTGATTGAGCTTGACGAGAACCTTCAATTTGGGGCGCCGGGCGAGACGCGCGCAAATTTCCCGACCGTGCGTCTGGGGCCGCCGATGAAAACCGGCAATTCACCGGCTGACGTGGTTTTTGATTTCCACGATTTTGGACGCAAGTCAGTTGAATACCTGGCGGGAAAAGGGCGGACCCGGATCGCATATCTGCGAACGCGCGAGGAAACACCGGAAGATTCATTGGATATGCAGGGTGTTCGGGAGGCGGTAAAAACCACCGGGATTCAACCGGTGCAGGTGCATCAGTTGCAGGATGTTTCGTCGGGCGAGGCTTTGATGGGCGGGGTTTTTATGGAGCGGATTGCCCACGATCACACTTTGCGGATGATCAATGGATGGAAATCCGGCAAAAAAAATATCCGTCGTCCGGACGCCTTGCTTGTTTCCGATGATATTGCAACGCGCGGCGTCGCCACCGCGCTTTTGCTCGGCGGTATTGCCGTTCCGGATGATATTCTCGTGCTGACCATGGCCAACGAGGGGATTTTTCATCACTACGGCATTCCGGTTGTCCGCTACGAATTTTCACCCCGCATCATTGCCCAACGGTTGCTTGAAGTTTTATGGAAACGCATTCTTGGCCGGTCGCCGGCAAATCTGCCAGTGAAAATTTCCGGCGCCGGAATAACCGAAACCGCTTTTTTATGAGGAAAAAAACAATGGAACAACAAGAATATATCAATGAACAAGCACGTCAAATCCCTGTTTTTACACGGCCTTAACCCGAATGTCTCTCGGAACAGGCGAAGGCCGCCTACGAGACATTCGCTTTTGCCGCAACACGTTGCGTGTTAAGAAAACAAGACGTGATTATTTGACGGGAGGCGCCGAAAATATGACGGACAAATTGGGCATAGGAATCATCGGCTGCGGCCGGCACGCCCGGATCGGGCATCTGCCGTTTTATCATGCCAATCAGAAGTCCGACCTGGTTGCGGTCTGTTCGCGGACAATTACGAATGCCAAAAAGGCCGCGCGGCAGTGGCAAGTCGGCGCGTATTATGCCGACTATCATGATTTATTGAAGCGGGATGATATTCAGGCCGTCAGCATCTGTAATCCGGTATGGCTTCATAAAGAAACGGTGATCGCCGCCGCCGATGCCGGGAAACATATTCTTTGCGAAAAACCGATGGCCGTCACCAGCCTGGAGGCCGCCGAAATGATTCGGGCCGCAAGGCAAAATAAGGTTATTTTGATGGTCGGGTTCAGTCATCGTTTTTATGAGTTAAACCGGTATTTGAAGCAAATGATTCTGAGCGGAAAACTAGGAAAGCTTATTATGTTCCATAACCGTTTTAATTTGGACGTCAACTATGAAAAAACCTGGTTTGCCGAAAAAAAACGCTCCGGCGGCGGGGTCGTCATGGACTGCGGGGTCCATTCCATTGATTTGTTCAGATGGCTGGTCGGTGAGGTCCGGGAAGTATCGGCCTTTACCGGGACTTTTGTTCAGCGCATGGATGTGGAAGATACGGCCGTCCTTCTTTTAAAGTCGGCAAACGGCGTGCCGGGGGTTGTGGAGTTAAGCTGGTCAACGCCGGCGTCGGTCAACACGGTCGAAATATACGGCTCCAGGGGAACGGCGGTTGTGGATTACAGCCGGAATGAAATCCGTTTCAAATGCGGGAAAGCGCAATGGATGACGCGGAAAAACGCCGCGCCTTACGCCCAACAGACGTTTCAATCCGAGATCGGCCACTTTCTTGAATGCATTGCCGCCGGCCGGCGGCCGCTGGTAACGGGGCAAGATGGTTTGGCCTCGCTCAGAATTGTGGAAGCCGTTTATGAGTCGGAAAAGCGGATGAAAACGATAACAATTTAAGAAAGGAAAATTATGAAAAAAATCATGGGAAAAGAAGAAATTCAGATTTTGAAACAAGTCATTGCGACCCAGAAATTATGCCGGTTGGACAGGATGGATAAAAGTTTCACGGCCCGGTTTGAAAGGGATTTTGCAAAGTACGTTGGAAGCAAACATGTTCTTGCGGTCAACAGCGGATCAGCCGCGCTCCAGGCGGCCGTTGCGGCCTGCGGTATCGGGCCGGGCGACGAGGTCATTTGCACGGCGTTTTCATATATCTCGTCTTCGGGCTGCGTCCTGAACCAAAACGCCGTCCCGGTATTTGCCGATGTTGATCCGAAAACGATGTGTATTGACCCGGCTGATATTGAAAAGAAGATAACGGATAAAACCAGGGCCATTATTCCGGTTCATATTTTGGGCCAGCCCTGCGAGATGGATAAAATCATGGCGATCGCAAAAAAACACAAGCTGTTTGTGATTGAAGATTGCTGTCAGGCCTATAGTTCCAAATATAAGGGCCGCTATGTCGGCACCATCGGCGATATCGGCTGTTTCAGCCTGCAAATGAGCAAGCATATCACCTGCGGGGATGGCGGCATAGTCGTCAGTAATAACTCCGCTTTGTTTGATAAAATATCATTGTTCTCAAATTACGGCCAGCAGATCGGTAAAAAATACAACCATTTTACGCTTGGCTGGAATTTTCGGCTGGCCGAATTGCTGTCGGCGGTGGCCATCGTGCAGTTGAAAAAAATCGGCAAATTCAATGCGGAGCGAAAGCGGTTCGTGGACTTGATTGAAACCACGTTAAAGGACGTTCCCGCCATATCGCCGGCGTATGTTCCCAAAGGATGCAAGCCAAATTATTGGCTGTACCCGATGAAATATAATGAGGAAAAAGCTCCCTTTCCCAAGCGGGAGTTTTTGAAACGCTGCCGGGATGCCGCCCTCACGGTCGGATTTGCGGATGGCGGGTATATTCCGCGGCCGAATTATCTGGAGCCGGTGTTCAAGGATAAGGCCGTTTACGGCCATGACTGTCCCTTTGACTGCAAATGGTACGGGAAAAAGATTGAGTATAAGGAAGGGTTGTGTCCTGTCTTGGAAAAGGCCATGCAAAATCTGCTGATCATGGATGTTCACCATTCCCGGTCGTTTGCCGATATCCGGAAGACGGTTGAAGGAATGCGGAAAATTCTTGGGTAATAATGAAAATAATGGATGCCAACACCTGTTTCGGCTCCTGGCCGAAGCGCAATGTTGATGTAAGCCTTGATCAGCTAAAACGAATCATGGAAAGTCATGGCGTTGACCGGTTTGTCGCTTTGTCGCTCAAGGGCATATTTTACGATTATGAAGAGGGCAATGATGAGACACTCCGGCAGGCCGGGAAAGATGAACGCCTGATTCCCGCCGCAACCGTTGATTTAAGAAAGTATTATGGACAGGGAGGCGTTGTCCGGCAGTGTCTTGAACAGGGATTTAAACTGATCAGGCTGTTCCCGAACTTGCAGGGTTGGCCCTTGAATTACGCTCCTTTTCTGCGTTTTATGGATGAAGTTGCCGGGGCGGGTATGCCCTTGATGATTACCTTGATTGTCCAGCCGGCCGGGAACCACTGCCTTGGAATGATCACGGATATTGCCCGGTTGACCGCGGATTGGCGTTCGCCGGTGATTATTTCCTCGTTTGATCATTTTTATTATCCGGAAATGCTCGCGGTCATGGAGACGAATTCAAACATCCATGTTGATTCGTCATTGTTCAACACCCCGGATAGTTACCGGTTGTTTGTTGCAAGGGGGCATGCCGGCCGGATTGTTTTCGGTTCCAATGCCCCCATGTATTATTTTGCGTCGGCCGCCTTGAGCCTGGAAAAGGCCGACATTCCTGAAAAACAGAAAAAAATGATTCGCGCTGAAAATCTGACAAGGCTGTTACGGTTATGAATATGAAAATTATTGACGTGCATGCCCATCAGGGCAAATGGTTCATCCTTACTGAGCAGACCGGGCTGGATGATATCCTCGCGATCATGCGGAATTATGAGATTGGAACGGCGATGCTTTCTTCGTCGCTGGCCATCATCAATGATCCCGCGGCCGGCAATCGGGAATTGGCCCTTGCGGTGAAAAATCAGCCGAGCCTTTTTGCCTATCTCATGCTGAACCCGAATTATATGGACTTGAGCCTGCGGGAAATGGAGCGTTATCTGCCGGATGAAAAATTTGTCGGGCTCAAACTTTACAGCGAGGGTTATATCGCCCAGCCCCTGGATTGCGCCGGGCATTACCGGTTTTTGGAGGTCTTGTGTGAAAAATATCCCCGTAAAAACGTGGTGCTTTTCCATTGCTGGCATCAAAGCGTTTCAAGGCTGATTGCCCTGGCCAGGTCTTTTCCCGGCGTCAAATTCATCATGGGGCACATGGGCGGGACGGAATGGGTGGAGGCGGCCGAAGGAGCGGCCAAGTCCGACAACGTCTATCTGGAAATTTCGTCCGGTTATCCGCTCAGGCCGAAAATCGAGGACGCAGTCAGGATTGCCGGCGCTGAAAAAATACTTTACGGCAGCGACCTGCCGTTGCTTGATCCGGCGTCAAGCCTGGGCATGGTCCTTGACGCGGAAATATCGGAGAAAGACAAGGAGAAAATTTTGCATGGGAACGCAATGAATGTTTTTGGAATTACGAATTCATGATGATTCATGATCCCGTTGATGAGAAAAAAATATAGAAGATGGAGGATCGGCGGATATGGCAAACAAGAAGGCGGCATTGATAAAATTTCCGAAGCGGGCGATTCGCGTTGATTTTTACCGGTTGTTGTTTCCCGCCGTCCTGATTTTTACCTTCATGACCGGAAGCGAAATTCTCGCCCAAAAAACAAGTTCCGCCGGCCGGCTTGAAAAACAAACGGTCTGCCGGGTTAAAAAAGACGGGGACAAGGTTGATATCAAATGCTTTTTCAGTCCCGATCAGGACCTCTTGTATCATGTCCATGTCTGCAAGGGAAAGGGCAGAAACAATCAGATAACCTTTGGCGACACAACGCTTGTTGCGGCTGATACGAACAGCGGCGTCCAGGCAAAAGAAGAACTCATCCATTTCGCGGAAGATGACTGCACGCCATGGCTTATAAACGGCACATATATCGGGGGAAATCACGGCTGTTCAAACGCGCGCGAGCTGACTTGTCCGGGACACAATAAAACCGTGTCTGATCTGGGCAGCGAATGGAAAGACTCCGCCGGCGTAAAATTTTATATCATCAAGATTGTTGACACCAACCGGGTCTGGGTTTTATCGGAAAACAAGGGCAGTAATGATGTCTGGAAATTTGTCACAACCATAACCGGCGGTTCGCTGACAAACACTTCTTCGTCGGATGTCATGAACATTTCCTCCAACTGGATGGCCCAGGTAACCCCCGCTTGCCGGATCCAGAAGCAGGAATATCTGATTGACGGCAAAACGCCTCTGCCTGAAAACAGGGAGGTTGAATGCGCTTACCTGGATATAGTTGAGGAATACGACATTATCAATCCGGGGTCGTTGCTTGATAAAATCAGGCGGTCTCCCGGCCAAGAGGTTGATTTTGCCGGCCAAGACCTCGCGGGCGTCATCCATAACAGCATCATCTACCGCTTCCTGCCCAACGGGGCCGTTGTGGTTCAGCATACGTCAAAAGCTCTCCAGCAATTCATGATTGGTTATATGGGGTTTATCCAGTCCATCAAGCTTGAGACAGGCAAATCCGTTCATGGACATTATATTCCAAAGACAAAACCGTTCAGTATTGGAGGGACAAACTTTGATTTTCAGGCTATCCAGGATTTCAGGGCGTCCCTTCCCTTCGTGCTTCATTTTAATTCATCCACCGGAACCATCGCCACGGGAACCGTTGCCGACGAGCAAAATCTGCCCGACCGGTTCATTCAGTTGCTGGGCGCCCGGGAGAATGGAAAGTTCACGGGCCGGGTGGCTTTTGCCATGGGGTATTCGCCTGTTTCCGGCATCACAAAAATCGGGGAACGCCCGCGTTACACCAGTTCGGCCGGCTGTATTTATCCCAAAAAGACATATCCAAGCGCACTGAACAACAGGATTGGCGATATTGTCCCGGCCGGAACGGTTTTCAACTGCACGGCTTACCGGGTGTATTTTGATCCCCGGCGAAACCCCAATGCCACGTGTGTCTATTGGTACAAGGAAAACAACGATTACCTTGTTTATCTTGACTATCACCGGAACGTGGAGAATGAGGTTGTCGTTTTGCCGCCGGAAATGAGAGGGAAAAAAATGTCAATCCTTGAAAAAACACCGTCGTTCAGTCTCCGGCCGGACAAGACCGTCCCGGAAAATGGCATCATGCTCAGCGTTACCAACGAATATGGTTATGCCGTGTTGCGCGTGGCGGATTGATTTTAAAATTATCAAAAAAGTACAGACGTTTATGGAGGGCAAAGATGAACAACACTGATCATGCCGGTTTTTTGAGGCGGTTTAATTTTGTGCACGGGGAATTTCCGGTTGCTTCGTTTCCCGCGGAAAGACGTTGGTTCCCGTTTTATATCGGGAACGGTGATCTCGGGATGCTTTTGGATCCGCTGGGAACGAATACGCTGAGTTTTAAATTTGAATATGCGCAACAAGCATGGGGGACCGTCGCGCGGCCCATGCTTTCGGCCAATGACGCGTTTTTGCACAAGGATCCTTACCAGGACTACGAAAAAGACGTATGGTCCGGGGAGCCGCCGGGAACTTATGCCGGTTATAAAATCAAGAGTCCTGTCCGCGGCTTGAAAGTCCAGGTGGATGCGGGATTGGTATTCAAGGAAGGCGATGGTTTATGTGAAAAAATAAAAAATTATCATCAGGCAGTGGAGTTGTGGGATGGCGTCTGCCGGACACATTTTTTATACGACAAGGATTTGGAGATACAGGTTGACAGCTGGCTGAGCTGGTCGGATACGAGGGTGGGGGTGATTCGCTATCATGTTGTGAACAATGGTTCCGAACGCCGGGAAATAACGCTCCACAACACGCTTGTCTGCAAATACTACGGGCCGGACCTCGTCTTTCGGGAAACACAGGGAGTTCAATATGCCGAAGTGTCTACCCAAGTATGCAAGATTGGATTGGCTTGCGCATGTGTGGGGGGCAAGGATCAAAAATATCCGGCAGAAGAAAAGATGGCGCTCGGCAAAGGCGAACAAACCGAAAGAATATTTTACTTCAGCCTGGTAAGTGATGCGGTGAAGGGCGCTTTGCCAGAAGATGCCGTCAGGCATGTCCGCGAAGTCAAAGAGAGGGGATACGCCGCGAGTTTCAACAGACACGCGGAGGCGGTCCACGACTTCTGGAAAAAATGGCGGGTGGCGGTGCCGGACGAGGATATCGCGGATTTATACCATAAATCAATGTGGATTATCGCCGGCAACGTGGGCAATTATTATCCGCCGAATCCCACTTCCATTGCAAATCCTGCTTACCATGGACGCGGGTTTGCCGATTATGACATGCCTTACCATGTTTTGATACAAACCGGGCATTTTGACCGGGTGCGCAAAACCGAGGAGTTTTTCTGTGACGCTTTGCCGAAGGACAGGGAAAAAGGATTTTTCCCCGTACCAGTGTGGGACCAATGCATGCATGTTTACGATGATTTTAATATTAACAATGAGCTTTGCTTTAATGCTGATAATGCAATTTCATTACATACAGGGTGGTTGTCATGGATGTTCTACACCCATTATCGCTTGACCGGTGACGGAAAGTTTCTTGAAGAAAAGGCTTATCCCCTGATGAAGGCATCCAGCATTTTCATTGCGGAGACACTCAGCAAGACCGCGGATGGATATGAATACCTGGGGGAGAAAAATGGGAAAGCACAGAGTCTTTATTCGCTTGATGAGGCGGGGGTTTGCGCCCAGTTTTCCGACACTAAAAAGCCGGTGGATGATCCCGCCGATATTATGACCGCCGTGAAATGGACATTGCAGACGACCGCAGATGTGGCCGATATGCTGGGCGTGGATAAGGAAAAGTCCGCCCGATGGCGTGAAATTGCATCGCGCGTGGTAATTCCCCAGAATGATAAGTATTATTTAGGGTGCAAAGGCGACGATCTTGAGAAAAGGGACAAAGTTTTGAATCCCGCCATTCTGATGGGGGTTTATCCAATTCCTTTGATGGAAGACGAAAAGCTGGAACGGACATATTTGATCGTCAAGGAAAAGACGGCAAAAACGAGCGGCATGCAAGCGTGGAACAAGATAGCGTGGAAACAAGTCGCGCGGATGCGTTTGTCCGGAGAATTGGATGATTTGATGTATAACTCACGCTGGCGCTGGAATAACGGATTGAGCATTGACCGGGTGCAACTGGGCGAGCACGCCGACAAAGATGGATATCCCGGCGTTTATTTCTATTACCTTGAAGTTCATGCCGCCGTGGCGGGCGCCGTAAATGAAATCATGCTGCAAAGCCATAATGGCATTATTAAAATTTTCCCCTGTGTGCCGACCCGGTGGAAGAATGGTCCCCTGGCTTTTTCGGATTTACCGGCGGAAGAGGGGTTCAAAGTTTCTTCACAATATGATCGGGGTGATATTCCGCAGGTTGAAGTGGAATCTGTTGCCGGCTCAAAATGCCGCCTGGAGTTGCCCTTGAATTGGGATGGAGTGGTGATAAAAGATGGCGGCCGCCAGCAGGTTCCGTATGAAAAAGAAAAGGTGAAAACCAGGATTGACGGCAAAGAACAAACGGTGGACGTTGTTGTGTTTGATACGCTTGCCGGCGAGAAGTATTTTTTGCGCGGGTGCCGATAATAAAACGGGAGGTCAAGTGTCTGCTCGACAAAAGCTTAAACTGGGGTTGAATTATTCCTGCGTGATCCCGGCGGTGGGTGGGATGGGCAACATCACGAATAATCCCGGCTTGAAAAATCTGGCCGGGGGTGATTATCATTTGCGCATGACCTCGCCCTGCGTTAATGCCGGAACAAACCAGCTCTGGATGACCGGCGCGGTTGACCTGGATGGTAACCCGCGTATCCTGAAAACCATCGTGGACATGGGCGCGTATGAAACGCGTTTATGGCAGGGAACTATTTTCAAAATTCCATAAACCCGGAAGGAAACCAAGACCATGAACATTAAACTTTCCCTTGAGGAAAAATCGGCGCAGGTGTTGAATTCATTCCGTTTCGGAAAGACGGAAATATCGGATTATTGCATCCAGCATGGATGGGGCGGGATTCAATTGAGCATTTGGGATTATAAGACATTTGCGGGGGCGCGGGCCACGATTGAAGATTTCCGCCGCCGCTCAAAAATCCCGCCGTTTATAACCACCGATACCGAAGGCGGACTTGGCGCAACCCTGGATGAAGCCACGGAATTTCCCGGCCTGATGGCAATTGGCGCGACCGGTGATCCCGGATTGGCGGCGGCCGTGGCCAGGGCCACCGCGCTGGAATGCGCGGCCATCGGCCTTTCCTGGTCGTTTTGCCCGGTGGCGGACGTCAATACCTATCCGTTTAATCCTTCAACAAATGTCCGTTCATACGGGACCGATCCTGAAACCGTGTCCCGGTTTGTTGAAGCGCACATCCGGGCCTACCGCGATAACGGCTTGGTCTCCACGGCCAAGCATTTTCCCGGGCAGGGTGATTCAAGAAAGAATTCCCATTACGAACTGGAAAGGATCGTTCGCGGCCGGGATGAAATGGACCAATGCGAATTGGTTCCGTTTCGCCGGGCGTTTGCGGCCGGGGTGGAAACGGTCATGACCAATCATGCGATCTATCCGGCCTATGATGATGTTGAGCCCGCCTCTTTTTCCCGTGAACTGCTGACGAACCTGCTCCGCGTGCAAATGGGGTTCAAGGGAATTGTCATTACGGATTGCCTGGAAATGAAAGCCATCAAGGACCATTACTCCGTTGAAGAATCCGTAACCAAGTCCCTGCTGGCCGGGTGCGATATTGTTCTTACCGAAAATGATTGCGAAAAATCGCTTTTTGCCGTCGTCAACGGCGTGAAAAAAGGAATAATAAGCGAACGGATGCTGGATGAACGGGTAGAAAAGATAATTGCGTTAAAGGAAAAATACGGCCTTTTCAAGCCTTTGCAAGCACCGGCCTTGTCCCTGCAGGAACACCGGAAGCTGGCTGAGACCATCGCCCGCAAGAGCGTAAAAATCGCCCGTAATGCAAAATCGCTCTTGCCGCTGGGCCTGCCGGCCGATCAACAGCTTTTGTTGATTGTGCCCGAAAAAAACGAGAAATTGAATATCGGTGTGCATTCCAGCGAAAAGGATATGGCGCGCTACATGCGGAAATATCATCCCCATCTTGTAGAGCGCCGGATTCCCCTGGCAGTTTCGCCGGCAACAAGGGATGAGCTGGGCAGGGCGGCCGCCGCTTCCGGCGCCGTTATCTTTGACGCTTCGTTCCGGCTTCCTTCGGGACAAAGCTGTATTTTATCGCCGAAACAGATAGAGTTGTTGAAACATTTGCACGGCAAGAACGGGCGTTTAATTGTCCTGGGGTTCAATCCTTTTATTATTTCCCAGATTCCGTTTGTTGATGCGATAATATTCACTTACGGCCGGAATGAATTTGTGCTCAACCGCGCGGCTGAACTGGTGTTTGAAGAAAATTAGCCCGCATATTTCTTAACCTTGCCCTGAATGGCCGCCGCATCACTTTGCGTGATGGTCATTCCCGCCCGCCCGTATCCGCCGCAGTATCCGGCCGGAATCTTTGTGATTGAAAGTCCAGCCGGAAACATTTACGCTTCCCCGGATTAATTGAACGCCTGAGAATTTGAATCCGGGCAGGACGAGCCTGCCAAAGAAAGGACAAAGTCAAATGATGCGGGTATCAATAGTGTTTGATGAGGAAGATTACATCACGCCCGCCGACGGCGGACTGGATGATCTTTTGAAAATGCTGGCCGACGTCATGACCGAGGAAAAAGTATCGGGAACATTTTTTGTCATCGGGGAGAGGGCGCGTTGCCTGCGTGATCGCAAACGGAAAGACGTTTTGGACGCCCTCGGGCGGCATGATCTGGGCAGTCATATTAACCTGGGTTCCATTCATCCCGCTCTAATGGAAAGAGCTGAACATTCCGCTTGGTCGGAAGGCTGCGCCCGGATGGCGGCGGAAGAATCGGCCGGCATTGATGAAATCGGGGCCATTTTTAACAAGCCGGTCCGGTCGCTGGGGCGTCATGGCGGATCTTTTTGTCCGCAATTGCTTGCCGTTCTCGGCGCGCGAAACATGCCGTATGTGTACTCGCCTGCCCGTCTGCCAAACCACAACATCACCTGGTATTGCAACACTTTGAATTTTTTTGAGGACATAACGGTGTTCCAGCAGGCGTATTTGTCACGGGAAACATTTTTTGAAACCGAGAAGCGGTTCCTGGATATCATTGACGCCCGCAAGGGATATGATTGGTATGGTGTTTTTAACTCCCATCCGTGCATGATAAAAACCACGGAGTTTTGGGACCTGAATTATTATCATGGGCTTAATCCGCCGCTGGATGAATGCCGCCGGCCTGGTTTCCGTCCGAATTATTCACTTCAGGAAGCGCGTTCCAACTGGGCGTTGCATTGCGCCCGGCTGCGCGACAATCCGAAAATGCAGATGGGCACAATCAATGACTTTGCGGTTGATTTTGGCCGGCAGAAGGAAAAAGCCATGCTGCCGGAGATCATGCTGTTGGCGCAAAAGGCGGCCGACGCAACAGCGCCATTCTGGAGCGATGATTTCAGCGCGGCGGAAATTCTTGATCTCCTGGCGCGTTGTTATGTGTCGTCTTCCCGCGGCAAATCGCCCGCTTCCCTGCCGCGCAGGAATGTGTTTGGCCCGGAACGGATTCCGCTCTCGACGCCCACGGCCCGCAGTCTTCAGCCGGAGGCCTTGTTGCGCGCCGCTTGCGGCATTGTCGCGGCAATTGATTATAATGGCATGTTGCCGTCGCGAGTGTTCTGTGGGGCAGGGCCGGCCGGATCATCCGCGGAAATCGGGATGGGAACAGCGCTGGTGGCTTTAGGGATGACTTTGACGTCCGGTATAACCCGGCCGGTTGAACTGCGGCCAGTGGAACCATATCTGCCGGAAGGCGACGCCATCGCGGCCATCGTTGTCAATGAGTTTAAAAAATGGCCGTGTCATCGGCAGGATTTGGATGTCTCGTCCATTGCCAGGCTGGCGGCGCTCCAAAGCTGGACGCTGAAACCGGCCTGGCCGGCGTCGCGCTTCAGCTGATCAAACCCCTTGTGTTCACAAGAAAGGCTTTAAATATGAATCAGTCAAATATCAATTCCCTGGATCAAACGCTGGGTGCCCTCGGCCTTTCCGGGGCCAAATCGCCGTGGGAACCGGAATGGTTGGCGTCCGAAGCGGCCGGACCGGAGAAAATAGCGCCCTACCTGCAGGAAGCTTATGTTCGGGAAACATGCGCCTGGCTTGGCGTTTCCGCGCATGTTCAGGATTTGCTGGTTAAAACCTTGGATTTGTTCCGGCAGTTTCCCGCGGCCGGCCGGCTGGCCTGGCATTGCCATTATTGTATTTTTATATCGCAGGTTGATGAGACGGTTCGCGTCGAGCAGGTGTATGCCTGGCCGCAATTGCCGGAGCGGCTTCATCCCCAGGCGTTGATGTTTTATGCGATCGTGTTCCTGTCCGGCGTCGGTTATGTCCGTAAATTTCATGCCGCGCGCGGGATTCCGGAATCCGTCACTCGCGATACGCTGTCCGACTTGGAGCTGTGGATCGGGAAATATCACAAAAGATTTGGACGGTGGGGGGTAGCGGAAAAAGGATGGCTGATCTTGCATTTCACCAATCGAATTTTCAAACTGGGCCGTCTGCAATTCGCGTTTGCGGTTTTTAATGATCCCCTGCGCGCTTATCGTCATAAAACGACCCGCCAGGTCGTTTTGCTGGCGGAAAGCGGCTGTAAATTCAGGCGGGATGGCCAATATGACGGCGCTTCGGGCGTATCTGATCCGCAGGCCTGGACGACGGATTTGCGGATTGATGACAAAACAATTCAAGGCCGGCGCATCGCGCCGGAGGGGGGCGCCCGGACGGAACAGGTTGTCTTGGCCGCGGATGAATGGGAGGTTGTCCTGCAGAAAGGGGACCCGGTTTTGGGTGTGCATATTCCGGAGGTTGGCGCGATGGATGTGGAGTTGTGCCGGAATTCATTTATCCAGGCCATGCAATTTTTCCCGCGTTATTTTCCTGAACGGAGTTTTCAGGCTTTTACATGTCATTCCTGGTTGTGCAGCAGTGTTTTTGACGGTCTTTTGCCTGAAACCTCAAATATCCGCAAATTCCAGCGGGAATGGTATTTGTTCCCGGTGCCGCGCGCTAATTCGAACGGGTTCTTTGTACAATTATTCGGGCGCACATTCCCCAATTTGGATGAGATCCCGCAGACATCATCCTTATTACAGGCGGTGGTCCGTCATCTCAAGGCCGGCGGACAATTAAATGGCGGCGGCGCCCTTGTTTTTCCCGAGGATTTGGATTGGGGCCGGACAGTCTATCGCACCGGCCGCGCCTGGCAACCGTAATAAATTTATCCGGCCATTCATGCTGATTTCATCCTGAGTAATCCTGCATGTGCTCAATTTTCATCACTGGGTTACTGCGTCGCTTGGCAAGCGCTGGTTGGGGGCTCTTATTTGTGTCGGACTGCATATGCATCCAGGAGATTTCGGATCATTTTCTGGTACGCAGTATGATGCCGGTCCGCTTCATGTTTGAAAAAGTTGAGACTGGCTCTGCTCAGGGAAATCGTGACTTTCACTTTCTCTTCTTTGAACGCAAGTTCGTCAGGCGAGGGGAGAAAATCCTGGACAACGCGAAGTTCCCCCAGTGGTTCATCCGTGTATTTGATTCTGGTCTTCATAAATTTTCTTTCCTTTCCTCCAATATCCGGCACCAAAAATACGGATAATTTGATCTCGACATGTGAAACGAACTGTTAATATTCCGTCTCCCGCTTTACCGATGCAATACAACCGCTTTTCTTGACCGCTATGACTTATGTCTTGTGCAATGACGCGGCGGGAATCTGCAAAGGCATGTTGAGCAAGACTAAAGGAAACACCGTGTTTTTCTTGGTTCAATCTGTCTTTGTCTTCATCCCACTCAAACCGGGTCATGTCCATTCATAAAACCTACATTAAAGATGTTAGTAATGCAATATAAAAGTATGGCTATTTATACTTATTACCACAGAAAACGGGGACGCGTCTTAACATATAACAAATGGCGGATTGACAAAGATGCAATGCCTGTGCGGCCTGCGTTGATAGTGTTTCAGATATACGAGATAACTGAGGTTGGTCATGGCTGGCAAATGTTATAAATTAAGACGCGTCCCTTATTACCTGGATTTCATCCTGAGTAATCCCAAATGCGCTCAATTTTTATCACCGGGTTACCGCGTCGCTTGGCAAGCGGTCACTTATCCTGACGCATTAAGCGATCGGGATGACGTGACAACTCCGGGTTGCAAGTATGGAAAACGTCAGTGCTGAGGATCGGCGAGCTTGCGAGCCGTATCCTCCGGCACTTGGTTGGACTATTTCCATTCCTTTTTCATGATCTGCCGAACAACGACTTGCTGGCTCTGCTCTGGCGTCTGTGTCGGGATGTAAAGAAGCCGTTTCGGTGCTGTCTTTGGATTCGGGACTGCCAATCCTGTTCCGAACTCCTTCTTGAGTATGGCTTCGATGGCCTCCCTCGCATCAGCCGCATCACGATACGCGATACGCAGCCGTTTTCCACAGTTCCGAGAGTATCCGGGTTGGTGGAATTCCCACGACACTGTGTACAAGGGTTGTTCTCCCATGCTCCGAAGATCTTGGGTGAAGTATATCATACGCCACATCATGTTCGTGCTTCCAGGTCCGACTCCTGGCCCAATGTTTTCGATAGGTGGCCTGGCCCCGCCGAGAGCAAATATCGTCTCCTGTAACTCGATCGCCAGTTTCAGCAGGTCCGGATTTGTGGTGTCTACACCGATGGATACTGCGCTGTACCGATTGTGGGCGAGGATGAACGCGCCATCGCGATTTGCCTTTTCGTATTCCTCGTCTGCACCGAATGCACCTGCTGAGATGAGGACCACGGATGCCAGAAATGTCAGTGCCTTGTTGTTCATCTCTTCATATCCAACCATTGATTAATAGGTAAATTTGCCCTGATAACATGATATTGACATGGTTTCCTGCTGCCGGCAGGTCGGGCAGTTTTGCCCGATGCCAATATCAGGACATTAAGTTTTATTTCCTCAATTGGCCTTTAGCATGCGAAACAACGCTCTTTGCAAATACATTTTTATCCAGATGTTTTTGCCAGAGCTGATGCCGCCGGACCGATTCCATCCGCTTGCCACCGCATAACGACACAAAACGCTGTGTTTCCACCGGCCCGAATTTATCAAACAGCGTGCCCACCATCCGTCGCATCAAATCAGGTTCTTCCATAACATTTGTGTTTTTCATTGCAATTTCTCCTTTAACGCAAATTCAACAGGATTATATACTTTGACGGCTATTTTTTTTATAGCCGCCCTTTTAAGCAACAGATCATCGCATGAGATAAAAGCATCCGACTTCATTTCCGCGCATGCCAGATGATATGCGTCCGCAATACCAAATCCCATAGCAATCAATTGATCTGCCCTGGTGCTAATATTGTCCATATTGAATATTTGACGATTATCCAGTCTCTTTAACAATTCCATTAACTGGCTTTGTTCCTGCACTTCTGATATTGACTTCGCTTCTGCATAATGAACCGGTGAAACAACGGGTAAAAAACGCCCTGAATAAATATTGGTCATAATCAAATAATATGCGTCTGTTTCCATCTGTATGCGTAATGCGCTCTGGTCATCAAAAGGCCGGCAAAGAACGCAAATATCCAAATAAAGCCGTAGTTTCAATTTTTTCCTATATCCTGTTTTTGATTTTTACAATACCATATTTAAACCGGCCAATACATTAAATATTTCGAAAAAGTTTATCAATAGGCTGACATCGTCTCAAGATCTAAATTCAATAATTTGCCATTAGCCGGAACCTTAATCTGTTTTTGTCAAACCTACAACATCACAGGCCGACGATATTTTTATCCTCCTCTTGCCGTCGCGAAGCGCTATGGTGGATCACGGTCGCAGAAAGTCACTATGTTCCGGCTGATGAACGACAGCGAAGCTGCGGCGGATTTCACCTAAGATAGATATCTGGATTCCCGCTTCCGCGGGAATGACAGGGATAAAAGCCAGATTGCTGTGGTGATCGAATCCAAACCAGGAGCGGTGAACCCTGAACTGATTAACCGTATGGCACACAAATTCAGTTGAAATCTTGTTTCCGTTAAGGCACTATATGCCCCGAACAAATACCCCCGTAGCTCAGTTGGATAGAGCATCGGATTTCTAATCCGGTGGTCGCAGGTTCAAATCCTGCCGGGGGTGCCATTGCTAAGCCAAGAAGAATCAGGCTTCGCCTAAAGGCTGTGCCGGGGCAAGGTAGTCAGCCTGCCCGGGCGTCCGGCCAGGGAAGTCAGGATAAAATTAAGACAGATTGTCAGGGTTCATTGCCGTTATTAAAAAATTTACCGCCGGAGAGTTTATGAAAAACATGCTCGCTTTTCTTGTCAGTGCTTTTACGGTGCTTTGCATAACCTGTGGCTATGGCGCTGAAGACCAAGCCGCCGCCGGTCAACAGGCGGATGTTGCCAGTTCAACTTCGCAAGCAACATTGCAGGCACTCCGCGCGAAAACGGGGCAGGCGCGCGCTGTCCTGTCCGAAATCCAGGACCTCTTGATACAAGAGACAAAAATCCTTAATAAAATACTGGAACAGAAAGACCAGGCTAAAAAGAACAAGGCGGCGTTTGAGGAATATGACCGCATGGCCGACGGCATAAAACAGGAGATTCAACAGGCGCGCGACCAGGCAAAAGAAGCTGAAAAAGAGCTGGCGACGTATACCCGGCAAAACGAGCATTTCAGCCGTCTGCAAGTTGAATTTGAAAAGGCGCAAAAGGAAAGCCGGGATTCCGAATCAGCAGCCCGGCAGGCCGAAACAGGGCTGACGGCGGCGCAGAAGAATTTGGGTGAATTAAAAAACAGAGTCGCGGAATTGACCAAACAGGCCGACGAGGCCAAAAAACAGTCTCAAAACCTGGAGAATGCAAAGGCCCTGCTTGAGACGGAAAGGGCAAAAAGGGTGGAAGCGCTGGCGCGCGCCGAGCAGACCGTGGCCATGGCGGAAAAAGCCGAAAAAGAGCGCTTGATTCTGGCAAGCCGTCTGGCGGAACTTGAACAGAATGCTTCTTCCCGGGAAAAACAACGGAAAGAATCCTCGGAACAAACCGATGTCCAAGGCGAGATTGAGAAGGAAAAGAAAGTCATCCAGGAAACCGAGGAAGAAATCAGCAAGAATGAAAAAGCGTGCGAAGACGCCGAAAATAAAGTCCTGGAATTAAAAAAACAATTACAAGCGCGCGGAAAAACGGCGCGCGGCGATGAAAAAGCAGGCGACTTGAACGGTCTCAAGGCCAGCTTGGCGGATGTGCGCCGGCAACGCTTGGCGGCGGAGTCCCGCATGAAGGATGCGGAAGCAAAACTTCGTAAAAACGAAAGATCGCTTGAAGTATTGTCCAATACGCTGGCCATTGCCGGGAATCAGGCGCAACGCGATGATGAATCCGCCGGATTGTCCGGCCGCGACAGGATTCAAGGCGAGATTGAGAATGAACAGAAAGCGCTTGATGAAACCAGGCGTATAATCGCGCAAAAAGAAAAGACCGGCGGAGAAGCTGAAAAGAGAATCACGGAATTGAGACAACAGTTAAAGGGAATGGAAAAGACAACAAGCCGTGATGTCGGCAAAGAAGGTGATTTAAGCCGCCTGCAGTCCCGGTTGGCAAATGTTAAAAAACAACGCGATGCGGTCGAGGAGCGTCTCAGGGAGTCTGAGGGGAGTCTTCGTGAGAGCGAAAAAACAATCGCCGGATTGACGAACATGATTGCCGCCGCCGGGATACGGGCGGAAAACAACCGGGAGAACGCGCAGGCGATTATCATGTTGACGGGTGAACTTGAGCGCGAAACAGCCAGCCTGAATGAGGTTACCGCGCGCGTTGACGGACAAATCCGCAATCTCAAGGCGCTTGACGATGAGAAGCGCCGGCTCCATGAATCCCTGGTTGTCATCAAGGAAAAATTCGGCAAGGAAGCCCAGAACACAAACCGGCTTGATGAAATCAGGCTGCAGGTTGCCGGGCAGAAAAAAATACGGACTGATATGGAAACCAGGCTGGAACAGACGACCCGGGAGCAGGAGGCGTTGGAGAAGGAAACAAAACAGTTGAACCAGGCGTTGATTGCGGCCGGTAATGTTATCCTTGACAAGGAAAATGACAACAAGTCGGCGGAACGGCTCGCGGACGCATTACGGAAGGAACAAGAGCTGGCCCGGAATGCGGACAAGCTTCTCCGGGAAAAAGAACAGACCGTTGCGCGGCTAGGCGAGGACAAAAAGGCGCTCCAGTTAAAAATCAGTGAAACCGAGGCCAAATTGGCCCGGCAAAATGAGTATGTCAAGGCTCTTGATGAAAAGCGCCGCGCCCTTGAAGAGGAGAAAAAAAACAGGCTGGCTTCCGACAAAAAAAATGCCGAGTTGGCCCGGGCCGAAAAGGAACATAAGGCCCAGATCAAGGAATTGGAAAGCAAGGCGCGCGCCGCTGACAAGGAGAGCCAGCGCTTGTCTTCGCGAGCCGACAAAACTTCGGCTGAAATTGAGGCGGCGCAAACGCCCGCGGCCGGCGGTTCGGAAACAAAAGAAACACAAGTTGCGCCAACTGCGGCGGCAGGTTCCGGCAAGGACACAATAGCCGTGGAGCAGGATATTTTAAATCAGGCGCGGTCCGGCGGCTCCCAGCCTTCCGCGGCGCAACAGCCGGAAAAGAAAGAGATAAAAGAAAGCAAACAAACCAAAAGCCGGAGCAGGCGGAGCAAGGTTGCCGAAGCCGATGACCATTATGCGCTTGCAATCCAGAAGTGGGACGAAGATGACCTGGAGGGAGCAATAGCGGAGTTTAAAAATACGATCAGTCTTAATCCGGATGCGGCCGGCGCCTATTATAACCTGAGCCTGGCTTTTGTGCGCCAGGGCAAAAAACCGGAAGCCTGCGATTACGCCTATCAGGCCGGGGAATGCTATATCAGGATCAAGAATCTTACCCAAGCCACAAGAATGGCGGTCCTGATAACCAAAATTGACAAAAATTCACCGCTTATCCAGAAACTCAGGAATAAAATTGATGCTGCGGTCAGATGAATAGAACGGCATTCCGGCTAAATGGAAAGTCCCCAGTAAAAGGCGTGCAAATTGATTTTTGTCATGGTATTGGGCAAGCCCGAAAAACTGGTCCTGATAGTTTGTTCCATTTTTGAAAGCGACACCACTGATTTCCGCGCCAACATGGCGCCCAGCATTACCAGGTTGGCGGCCTTGACGTTGCCGAGCTGGTCCGCAATTTTTGTCGCCTGGATTTCGATGAAATGCCAGTCAAGGTTGTTGACCTTGCACATCGTGCTGTTGGCAATGGCAAGTCCTTTCTGCTCAATATATGTGATGAACCGCTCGGCCGATTGCTGGTTCATGGCGATAACCGTGTCAAATTTTTCGGCCAGCGGCGACGAGATTTCATTTGTGGACAGGATTACCTGGCAATAAGACGTCCCCCCCCTGACTTCCGCGCCGTAAGAAGGGAAAAAAGTTAAAAAAGGATACGTGTCAATGGCCGCCCTGGCCAACATTTTGCCGAGTGTTACAATACCCTGCCCGCCGGTGCCGGCGATGAGAATCCGTTCAATCATTGATTTTAACTCCCTCTTTGCGAAAGACTCTGACCGGAAAGTGCTTGCTCAGCTCGTTTTTTACAAATTGCAGTGAATCCCTTGATGAAAGGTGAAAAAAAGTGGGGCAGGGCGACAGGATCTCAACAAAACTGTATCCTTTTCCATCCATTTGCGCCTTGAAAGCCGTCAGGAGAGCTTTCTTTGTTCTAAGGATGCCCTGGACGCTGTCCAGCGCAACGCGTTCAATGTAGAATGGATTGTCGAGCGTGTTTAAAATTTCACAGACCCGGATAGGCCCGCCCATCGTGCCTGTCTTGCGGCCGGTCGGGCAGGTCGGCGTCTGCTGGCCGACGAGGGTGGTGGGAGCCATTTGACCGCCGGTCATGCCGTAAACGGTGTTATTTATAAAAATGACGGTAATGTTTTCGCCGCGGTTCGCGGTGTGCACGGTTTCTGCCATCCCGATTGCGGCCAGATCCCCGTCGCCCTGGTAGGAAAAGACGATATGGTCGGGCAATGCCCTTTTGATGCCGGTTGCCACGGCGGGCGTTCGGCCATGCGGCGCTTCAGAGATATCGCATTTAAGATAGAAATAGGCAAAGACCGCGCAGCCCACGGGCGCGACGCCGATTGTTTTATTGCGAATATGCAGTTCATCCATGACCTCGGCCAACAGCTTGTGCACCAGGCTATGGCCGCAACCCTCGCAATAATGCATCGGCTTCCTGGTAAGCGCGCGCGGCCGGCTATAAATAATATGTTTATGGCGTTTCATCGCTGGTGTTTGGGCATGTTTTTTATTTTTTTGGCGATTTTGCATATTGCTTGAAAAATATCGGATTCGCCCGGCACTCTTCCGCCCGGATATCCGCTGAAAAAGACGGGGGTTGAACCGGCGACCGCGATTTGCACGTCTTCCAGCATCTGCCCGCAGTTCATTTCCGTGACCAAAACCGCCTTTGTTTTTGAGGCGATTTGCGCGAGCCGCCGGGCGGGAAACGGCCAGAGGGTGATGGGGCGGTACAAGCCGACTTTCAAGCCGCGGGCCCGGGCGGCTAATATGGCGCCCTTTGCGATCCGTGCGCATGTGCCCCAGGCGGCCACGAGCAAGTCGCATTTATCCGCATGCATTTCTTCGTGGCGGGCTTCTCTTTGCTCTATTTTCCGGTAACATTTTTGAAGTTTGTAGTTATGACTTTCCAGTTCGCCTTCCTTTACCAGCAGGGAACGAATACAGTTCGGCCGGCGGCCTTTTGCCCCCGTCAAAGCCCAGCGTTTTACCGGCATCGGCGGCGGCGGGCCGTTATGCAGGGTAATCGGCTCCATCATCTGTCCCAATCGTCCGTCGGCCAGGATGAGCGTCGGGATTCGGTACTTATCGGCCAGCCGGAAGGCTTCCACGGTGAAGGAATGCATTTCCTGGACTGACATCGGGGCGAGAACGATCGTGTGGTAATCGCCGTGTCCGCCGCCTTTGGTTGCCTGAAAATAATCGCCCTGCGACGGGTCTATGCTTCCAAGGCCGGGGCCGCCGCGTTGAACGTTGACGATGACCGCCGGCAGTTGGGTTCCCGCCAGGTATGAAATGCCTTCCTGCTTCAAGCTGATTCCGGGCGAAGATGAGCTGGTCATGGCCCTTGCCCCGGTGGTCGCGGCCCCCAGCACCATGTTGATCGCCGCCAGTTCGCTTTCGGCCTGAATAAAAACCCTGCCGTGCTCGGGCATGTGTTTCGCCATATAAGCCGTGAGCTCATTTTGCGGGGTGATGGGATAGCCGAAATAAAACCGGCATCCCGCACGAATCGCGCCCTCCGCGACCGCTTCGTTGCCCATCATGAGCATCCGTTCGCCGCTCGCCTTGGCATGCCGTTTCGGCGCAGTTCCGCCCGGGCGCCCCGCGCCTTCGGCGGAATGTGCTTTATTTCTTTTTTTCTGTTTTTTCATTAATTACAAAAACTTCGATGGCCGCTTCCGGACAGATAATCGCGCATTGTCCGCAGCCCGAGCATAATTTCCTGTTTGATTCCGGAAAATGAAAGCCGTTTTTAGTCACATTCCTGGAAAGAACCATTGAATGCCGCGGACAAATGCCGACGCACAGTTCGCATCCCTTGCAAAATTCCTTGAGAACTTTAATCTGGTAATGGGATGATGTCATTAATTGAATGATAAAAAATATTTTGCCGGCAACTTCCTGCTCATGACTCGTGTAATTTCCCACTAATTAACGGTTTTGTCCAGTATTAAAAGTTTGGTTCGCGGGGGCGGGGCGGGGGTTCGTATCCCGGCTTATTTCCTTTCCAAAAGCGTGAGTTCCGGATTGTCCGGGCCGAAATGTTTCAGCATGACAATCGGAACGGTAGCGGAAAAATTGCGGATGGTGACGCCCCGGCGGGCCGCGGACTCGCTTACGAAAAACTCGTCATTGGTCAATTGTCCATAGCGGATCAAAGCCGGAGTTTCCACGTTCCACACCCCCATTTTGCCGAAGCCTTCCAGGACAATGAGTCCATAGGCCGCCTTGTTTGCAATCGTGACGGTTTTGCCCGGCAGGACCGTCAGTTCACTGGCGCTGAAAGCCTTGGAGCGGTAACAAATCCATTTTTCAATATAACCGGCCTTGATCATTTCCTTTTCCGGTTGTATCGGCTTGGGACGCATGAAGCGGTTGGCGGCAAAAGCCGTGTCAACGTTTTTATCCCAATCCAGCACTTCAACGAGATAGTCGTGATTGCCGACCTTGTTGGCCGGGGTGTTTTTCCAGAGCAGTTCTTCGGGTATGATCTGGTCGCCAACCAGGGATTGGTACATGGCAAACACATCGGAGGCTTCCTGCGGTTCATAGGTGCAGAGACTGCCCGGAGCGTGCAAAACACCCGGGGGAACGTCCCAGCCGGTGCCGGTTTCCAGGCGGTAGGCCCGTGAAAGATTGGTGATCTTGTTGTCCCCTTTGGTAAAGTTTTTCAGGCATTGTTTTATCTGTTCTTTGGATGTTCCCTGCTCAATTCCGAAGAAAGTATAGGGGAAATCGCCGCCATGATTGTTTAATTGGGACGGGAAATAATAGGCCTCGTGTTTTGACGATTGCCCGACCAGCCGGGCATGTTTTTCGCGGTGGTGGACGTGATGGGGCAGGGCGCCCTGGTTGTCAAAAAATTTTGAATACATCGGCCAGCGGCCGTATTTTTTCCAAATGCGTTCGCCGATAATATTTCCTTTCAGCTCGTGGATCGCATCGCGGAAAAGAATCCGGCTTTCCCGTCCGCCATCCTGGAAAACGATGAAACTCATTCCCTCGTCGGGCGAAGTTTTCGGGCCGTTGTCGGCGGGCGTGGTGGAAGAAAACCAGCGTTCATCAATGCCGCCTCTTTCCCCGCCCAGGGCATAATAATCATCGGGATGCAGCTTGAGTCTCCTGCCCGGCACGCAAAACGACCGCGGCACCCAGTTGGGTGCGAGCCGCATGATTCCATCGCCCTGTTCCAAGACCAGTTCAGCCGTTTTTTTAGTGTTCATATTTTGTGTTTCCAGTCAGATTTGTTTGCTAAAAACCTTGGGGGCTTTGATTTGAATATTGTGCTGTCATGAACCAGTCAAAATAGTTTCCATTTATTTCCGTATTTGTCCAGGAAAAACGTTTTCCAGAAGGAGCTGTTTCGTTTTGACTTTCACAGCTGATTCATTTATTATTTTTTTATGAAACCAGACGTTGCTTTGGATTTACAGGTGCGACGCTACCGCGGAATGACCGGCGAACAGCGCATGGCTCTGGCCTTGGAACTTCACGAGTTGGCCTGTGATGTGGCCCGCGCCGGGATTAAAGCCCAGCATCCAACGAATGATGTGGCGGAGATTGAAAGTCTGCTTAACCAGCGACTGTCTTTAGCTCACGGTTTGTTCAGGCCTATAAAGCCATGACCGAAAAAGAATTACTGATTGACACGTTGCGTCGCCTCAACCAGACCGGAATCCCGTATATGCTGACTGGCTCCATGTCCAGCAATTATTGGGGTATTCCTCGAACCACGCATGATCTGGATTATGTCGTCCAATTATCGGAACCGGTGATTCGTCGCTTTATCGAAGCTTTCCGAGGTGATTTTGATATTGATGAAGAGGCGATTCGGGCGGCTTGCCGACCGCCATATCAATTTAATGCCATAGACACCCGCTCGCCGTTTAAGGTTGATTTTTGGCTTTTACAGCCGCGTCTTTTTGATCGGTGTATGTTTGAACGTCGCATTAAGGTCAACCTGTTCGGCGAGACGGCATGGCTCTGTACCGCCGAAGATGTTATTTTACATAAACTGTACTGGAATAACATCAATCCGTCGGAACGTCAACTGGGCGATGCGGCAGGCGTGGTAGCCGTGCAGAATAACGCATTAGATGTCCCATACCTCAACCATTGGGCCGCCCAATTGCAGGTTATTGATGTGTTGCATGATTTATTACAGGGTCGAATCCGGCCAAAGCAAACGTGAACTGAAACTCAAACGACACAATTTCGCTGACTATCGGGAGATTGAGAGAGGGCATTTAGAGCTTATCCGTAAATTACTTTGACCATGACATCGTGGATTTTTATAAATCCGCAAGGCGCTGGCGAGGGAGCAATGCCTGAAAGGCCTGGCCTCTCGCCAGGAACGCCGCGGATTTACAAAAGCCACGATGCCCGAACGGGTTACGCCAGGTTTCGCGCGTGGCGGCGTTGGCCGCGGAAGGACATACCTTTCAGGTATGCCACTTCCGCAGCCGCCTTGCCATGCGCGAAACTGAACAGTAATCATGGTTCAAATTAATTTACGGATAAGCTCTTAATTAAACTCAAATACCACTTTTATTGCTTCGGAGCTTTCAAAGATGTCAAATGCTTTTTGCCAATCCTTGAGTGCAAAAGTGTGCGTGATGATCGGCTTGACCTTGATGCGGCCGCCGGCGCAAAATTCAAGCGCCTTTTCCCAGCCCCAGAATTTCTGGCTGAAGGACCCGATGACGCGCAGTTCCTTGTAGAGAACCAGGTCCAGGTCAAGTTTGACCGGTTTGCCGCAAATGCCCACCTGGGTGAAACTTCCTTCGCGCCGGATGGTTTTCAGGCAGAGATTTGCCGCCGCTTCGGCGCCGGAACATTCAATGGCCGCGTCAACGCCGGCGCCGTTTGAAATTTTCATAATGTCGGCTTCCGCATTGTCGGCCGCGCAGATATGGTCCGCTCCCAGCTGCCGGCCAAGCTCAAGGCGGTGCGCGTCGTTTGCCCGGCCGGTCAGGATTACTTTTGCGCCGTTGGTTTTTGCATATTGCAGGCAAAAAAGTCCCATCGGGCCGGGACCGGTGACGAGCACCAAATCCCCGGCGCTGATCCGGGTAAGTTCCTGCACGGCATGATAAGCGCAGGCGGAAGGATCGGTCAGCGCGCCGGAAGCAAAGTCAACCGTATCCGGCAGGCGGTGAATGCGGGTCACGGGGATAATGACGTATTTTGCGAAGGCGCCGTCAAAAGCGTATCCGGTGGCCAGGCGTTCCTTGCAGAGGTTATAACTTCCGCTTGCACAGTAACGGCATTTTCCGCAGGCGGAACGCGTGTTTTCGCCGGTTACCCGCGCGCCGATCAAGCCGTCCGCAACGCCTTCGCCGGCTTCCTTGATGATGCCGGCAAACTCATGGCCGGGCACCACCGGATATCTCATCGGGATGCCGATGTCACCCCGGCGGATATGAAGATCGGAACCGCAGATTGACGCAATTTTGACTTCCACCTTGACCTCGCCCCGGCCCGGAAAAGGTTCGGGAACTTCGCGCAGTTCCATGTTTCCCTGTCCCCCGGCAAATTTAACAAGCGCTTGCATTTGATCCTCGCTTTTTTTTTTGTTGTTATCCGAAGGAAGCTACCCTATATTGTTTTTTGTTTTCATTCAATCTTAAAACAAACGACAAACGCGCGCGGAATCATGCGGGAAAATGGGCTTTTATCGGCAAAATGAATTATGACCTGCCAGGCTGGCTTTGTAATCCGACGATCTGGTCTGCTTTGTTGGCGTGGCTGTTTGCCCAGACCATAAAAATGACCTTTTTTTTCGTCCGCACCCGCCGGATTAATTTTGCTTATCTCGTCAGCACCGGCGGCATGCCGAGCGCGCATTCGGCCATGGCCTCGGCCCTGGCGACCTCGGTGGCGTTGCGCGTTGGAATGGCGGACCCGCTTTTTGCGATCGCCCTTGCGTTTGCGCTGGTGGTCATGTTTGACGCCCAGAGCGTGCGCCGGGCGGCCGGCATCCAGGCGCGCGTTTTAAATCAGATTGTGGATGAACTCTTTAAGACCCGCCGCGTGGCGGAAGGGCGGCTGGTGGAACTGCTCGGCCATACCCGGCTGGAAGTTTTTTTTGGCATGCTCATCGGTGTCTTTGTCGCCATTCTTGTTCATTCGTTCGCGATTCGCTGACCAGGATGGTAAGTTCGCCATGCCGCTGGTGATGCGGTTTAAATAAAACCGGAATTGTTTTAACAGGAATCCCAACTGCACAATTACAAAGATCGGAATTTTATGCGGCGTAGTTTGCGCAAAATCATCCTCGGCTTCCTGTTTGTCATGCTGGGCGCCGAGTTGTCGTGGGCATTGTATCGGGGCGATGAGTACAAGCCGCGCGATTACCGGTTGGGGGCGGAATATTTCATGGACCGGTTGTGCATCCTGCCGACAATTGAATCCCTGCTGGCGTATCGCGACGCCAACAATGCCTACCTGGGGGCCGCCGGATCATACACGTCGGAAGATTTGTTTCTGATCCAGAATCTCAAATTACAGCATGGGTTGTTTCCGGAGACCAAGTTTGTTTTTAATTTTGACATGAACCAGGACTATGACGGCATTTATGAACATCATTTCCTGGAAATTGACGGGCCGACGAACGGGATAGATTCAGTCGGCCTGATGGGCGAGCCGATGGCGCAGAAGGAATATGCGGATATCGGCGTGATGGCCCAGCGGAAAACGGCAATATCGCAGGCGCGTACGGAGTTTATCCTGCCGAACTTTGTCTTTGCGGGAAAGAATAACGATAACGCCTACTATCTCAAGGCGCCCTATAACATGCGCTTTTTCGGCTGGCAGCCGCTGGTCACCGGGCTGGAGGTGTTTGTGACGGCGGACTTGGATTTTCCCTCGGAAACGGATTATGTGACCCCGGAATTCACTTTTTCCTACCAATCCTACAAGCCGGCGGGCGGGGTGATCTGGCGCGTGGCGGACCGGCAGATGATCTGGCTGGAAGGCCAGTATGAAAACACCAACAAGGAACGGGATGGCTATGATGCCGGCGATCCCAAAAATTTTCATACCCAGCGCCGGGTGATTCTCGGCCGCCTGGAATACGTGTACGGCCTGCCGAACTCATATCGCTCCACGCTTGGCGTGGAATATGTGAATTTTTCGGAATTGAATGCTTATCCCAACGATCCGGCAAGCGCCAATACCCTGGATCACCTTTCACGGATCGCTTACGGCACCTACCAGATGCCGTTGGTCGCGCTCTTGTGCATGCAGGTGGGTCTCTATGTGGACGTGGTCAACCATGACCAGGATTATCCGGATAATCCCAAGGAAGTTGAGCAGAAGGATGGATGGAGCGGGAAGGTGCCGGTCACATTGGTATGGAGCGACAGGTCGTTCAGCGCGCAAGTCGGCGTTTCCATGGAAATTGATCAGCCAAAATTCGGCGGTGGATACGTCGGGCTGACGGTCATTTTCTAACCCGCATTTCTCAACCTTGTGCGAGAAATGCACCCAACGGGCTAACCAGCCGGATTGATGCGCTTATTCATCATCATCGGCTAGTTCACGGGCAAGCATCTCCGCTTCCGCATGCGCCGGTATGATTTTGCGATATACCTTGGCCGGAGACAGGCGCGTGCCATCCACGGTCAGGAGGTTATCAACCTTGATGCGGAACAAATCTTCGTTTTCCTTCAAAATCGGCTTGATCATCGCCCAGTCCGCCTTGGACAAACCCACGATGCGGCCGCCGTTCAGTTGTTGCGGAATGACGGTCTGGTGCGGGTCGCGAATATAGAGGGCGCCGCCGGAAGCGAGGGAGAAAAGATTGGAGCCGGGATAGGGCAGGGGAAGCGCTTTCCAGGTGCCATCCTCAAGGAAGGTAAAGCCGTTGACAATGATGAATCCGCCGCCGTTCAATGCATCCCCGGCCATAAATGATTCGGCGAGAAAATCCAGGCAGGTCCCGTTGATGACCACGCGCGGGCATCCCACGGCGTTGATCAGCGGCCGGCCGGCGGCATTGCCCATGACAAAAACTGATCCGCCCTTGGCGCCGTACATGAAGGTCTGGCCGACGTTGCCATAAACCACCAGCTTGCCGCGCTTGAGAACCTGGGCCAATTGATCCTGGGCGTCGCCGTGAATAAACAATTTGCAGCCGTCCATGCCGCTGCCGGCATAATCACCCGAACTGCCGTATAAGTCTATCCGGATGTTTTCGGTGTTTGGACCGAAGCCGCTCCCGTGAAAACGCTGTCCGTGAAGGCCGTAGACGATGAATTGACGCCATCCAAGTTCCGCCGCCTTGACAATCAACATGGCGTCGCATTCCGGGCCTTCGGGCGGGAATCCTTTGGAATCAATGACCAGCACGGTTTCACCTTGAACCGGGGCGCGAAGCTTATTCCGTGTCTGCCAGGTTATCCGGCGGAATTCGTTTTCACTCCCGCCGCCGGCCTGGGCAATTCCCGGCGTGGCGTCCAAGAGGCGCCCAATCCCGTTCCGGATGATTTCTATGATGGAACTGCGCTTTTTATTGCCGAGCGCATACCGCCAGTCAAGCAGGAGTGTCAGGGCGTCCAGGGCCGTGCGCTCCGCCGCGCCGGCCGCGCCATCGGCGGCGATGAAGTCAACGAGTTTATGGAACGTCTTGAAGTCGCCGGTCGCGGCCTCGCGGGCAACGAGGTCAAACAGCGCGTTGGGTTGCGCGGCTTCCAGGTGTTTGGCAACGGTTTTCCGAAACTCCGGACTACCCGCGTCATCGGCCGGCTTGGAGCCATCCCAGAAAACGTCGGCGGGGTTGATCGTGATTGGTTCGCCGAATTTGTTCGCGCAACTGAGTTTCATCTGGTCGCCGGTTCCGTTCAGCGTGAACACGAACGCGCCGCCATCCGTATGACTTCCGCCGCGCGCATTCCAGTATTTGTCGGCGACCGGACGAAAGCGCACGTCATCCTTGGACAGGCTTTCCAGCGCCGCGTCAATTGCCTGCTTTTCGGACGCGCACAGTCCGATTTGGACTTTTCCCTCGCTCAGGGCGAAAACCTGGGGACGCAGCATGGAGGTGTCCGTGATGCCCATGAGTTGATATTCGTGCTTGTCGGGATGGCTGGCGGCGATGATAAAAAACCAGGGCCCGTCCGGCGAAGCGTGGATGTGCGTGGATTGGATGGCGCCGTAAAGCCGGCGTTTATCTTCCGAAAGACGGTCAAAATCCAATTCGGTGGTGGGCGCCAGTCCCTCGATGACGTATTCAAGCGGGTATTGGTAGACCCTGCTCCACAGGTCGAAAATTTGCACCGCGACTTCCGTATCCGTCAGGAATTGCGGGAACATGTTGCGTTGCCGGAGATATTCGCACACGGAGTAATAGTTGGCAAAGTCGCCGTTGTGCACCAGCGCCTCGTTCATGCCGATAAAGGGGTGGGCGCCGCCGGGGTGCCATAACCGGCCCTTGGTGGGAAACCGCTGGTGGGCAATCCAGATATGCGCCGGCATGTTTTCCATGCGGTAATACTGCACCACGTGTTCCGCGTAGCCGACGATTTTGAGGATCACCAGGTTGCGCGCGTGCGAGAGAACAAAGGCTTTCTTTTCGCCCAGGGAAGCATAAAAACGCTGGTTGATTTTAAACGAATTCTGCCAGATGAATTCGTCTTCCGCCTGGCGCGGTTTCAGGCCGGGCAGGTTGGCCGAAAACGCCCGGAGCGTGTCGGGTTTTACGCGCACGAAATAACGCTTCACGTCCGGCGGCCGGGTGACGAGGCCGAGATCATGATAATCATCCATGACCGGCGTCATGGCGGCGTGCACGACATCCATGGACGGTAAAATGAAGTCCCGCTCCAATTCGTTCATGACCTTGGAATCCAGGTACGCGATCTGAAGGAGATAACAGGTGTCAAGTATTTCTTGTGTCACGCCGAAATAGGCAGGGTCCAGGCCGGCCGCCGCAATTCCGCCGCCTTTGCCGTTTCCGCGATTATGCATCTGGATGGAGGGTTGAAAAATATGCCGGCCCGGAACTTTCACGTTTGCCGCAAATCCCACGACGCCGCATCCGCCTTCCTCGGCGTCTTTGCGGATTTTTCCGGCCGGCGCCGGGCCGGGGACCAGGTCCGCGCGGGATTGAATGATCATGTTTGTTGAATAGTTCATAGGCCTGTTAATTCCATTTGTTTTATATACCATACCCTCCGTGGAAATTCAACGGTATGTTTTCAAAGTCTTTTTGCTTGACTGATGTCATGATGCAGGGTAATTATTATTTAAATTTAAGTAAAATTGAAACATGAAAATATTTTTTTACGGATTGTTGGCATATTGCCTTGTCTTTGGATTCCAGTCGGCCTGTGGTGTTGTGCTGTGCGTTGGCGCTGACGGGCAAGTTTCCGTTGAAATGACCTGCGGGGCGCTCGCTTTTCCGCAACAACACTGCTCGGCTTCTTTCCCGTTACGTTCCGATGTCTTGTCGGACCAGGACGGAAATTCCAGCTGTGAACAATGTGCCGTGGATATTCCTATTCCGGGCCTTGCTGACGGCGTGCGCCTCACACCGTCTGATCCGTCTTTGCTTTTGCCGCTGGCGTATTATTTGCCAGCACTCTTTTCAAATGATTTCGGCCATGATGAATACAAGGCGGCAAATTGTTGCATTGCGCCTTCTATTCCTGATCATTCCATCTCTCTTCTGCGGACGACCGTCTTCCTGATTTAATCTTTCCCGTCTTCCGGCGTGGAATTTGCCCCGTTTGATTTCCATGCCATCGGTGTTCCATCTGTTTTTGTCAGCCCGATTTCCCGGGCGCAAATCATCAACCATCAGGAGGATAGTCTATGCAAATATCATATCTACACACATGTCTCCATGCCGTGCTTATGCTTGTCATAGTGGGCACGGGACTGCAGGTGAATGCGGAGAATGCGGGAAATAGCGATGGAAGCGCATGGCCCGCCATGCGCGAATTGGGCCGGGATATACCGGCCAATCGAGGCGAAGTTGCGCCGGAAACACAAACGTTGCAACACGAACCGACTGGCGTTCTAACGCTTCAGCGGGCGCTTGAATTGGCGCTGATGCAAAGCCCGGAATTAGCGGCATCGTCGCACTTGGTTCGAGCCGCGGAGGGTAATGTCCGGCAAGCAGGGGTTTTGCCGAACCCGGAAATGGAGGTCCTGGCGGAGGAGTTCGGCGGGTCGGTATCAAAACAAGCGTATGATGAGGCGAAAACAACCATATGGCTGAGCCAGACAGTGGAACTGGGAGGGAAGCGTGGTAAGCGCCAAGCCGTGGCTCAGTCGGAAGCGCGACTGAGCGGATGGGAGTACGAGGCAAAACGCCTGGACGTGCTCACTCTGACCAAGAAAGCGTTTGTGGATGTTCTCGCGGCACAGGGGCAACTCGCGTTGGCTGAATCTCTGCTTGTTTTGGCCGAGGATGTGCACAAGACCGCGACGGAACGAGTGAAGTCCGGAAAGGTACCACCCCTTGAGGAAACGAAAGCGGGCGTCGAAGTGGCCACCACCCGAATCGCGAGAGATCGGGCCAGACGGGAGATGGATACGGCGCGAAAACGACTTGTGGCATCGTGGGGCGGGACGATGCCCGTGTTCAAGGAAGCAGGCGGTGATTTGGACGCCGTCAGGGATGTGCCGCCTCTTGAATTGCTCTCTGCGTCATTAGATGGCACGCCGGAAGTCGCGCGCTGGAACGAGGAAGTAGCCTTGGGCAAGGAATCGCTCGCTTTGGCAAAGGCGCAGCGTATACCCAATATTGACGTAATTGCCGGTATCAGCCGCTTCGAAGAAAACGGCACCTACGCTGGAAACGCGGGACTTTCGCTGCCTCTTCCGTTATTCGATCGCAACACCGGCGGTATTCTCGCCGCGAAGCATCAGGCAACCCGCGCGGAATACGAACAACGCGCCGCCCGCTTGCGTGCGACGACTGATCTGGTTGAAGCCCATAGCCGGCTCGAAACGGCGCGGGTGGAGGCGCTTACGATCAAGGCTGAGTTGCTTCCGGGAGCCCAACAAGCCTTCGATGCGGCCCAGACAGGATATCGAGCAGGGAAGTTCGGCCATTTGGAGGTACTGGACACTCAGCGGACGCTCAGCAATGCGAAGATCCGTTACCTCGACGTACTGGCGGCCTATCAGAAGGCGGCGGCAGACGTGGAACGGTTGACTGGTATCCCATTGAACACAATTCAATAAGCAACATACGGAGGAGTACGATGAAAATACACGAAGGAAAATGGACGATCATAGTCAGGCTTTGCGTGCTACTAATGGTATTGATTATAGCGAGCGGATGCGGAAATGAGAAGGCCGAGAAACCCGCCACACCGGCGGCGGAGGCTGCTGGTGAGCCGGGGCCGACCACGGCGCCGTCGGCATCTCTTGAGGAACGATTGTCCGCGAAGTGCGAGTGCGGCATACCCATTTATCAGTGCGCCGAATGCCGCTACGAAGTCGGCGTCGTGAAACTGGACGCCAGTCTACTGAAGCGGGAAGACGGCACTGGACTGGTGCAAACACAGTCGGTGGCACAGACCAACGTGTCCATGGCATTACCGACCACCGGAGAAGTGGCGTTGAACGAGAATGCGGCGGTCCATATCAGTCCCCGGATCGCCGGCATCATCGAATCCGTGTCGGCGGATATCGGAGCGCGCGTGAAAGCCGGCGACACCTTGTTAACCCTGGCCAGTGTGGAACTCGGCAGAACCCTGGTAGAATACGAGCGTAACCGGACCCTTAGCGAGCTATCCGGGAAGATTTTCACACGCGAAACTAAACTTAGGGATCAGAAGGTGGGCTCCGGACAGGACGTGATAGCCGCGCAAATGACTTTTGAACAGCACCGGGCCGACTTGAAGGCATCCGAGCAGACACTGCATGTGCTGGGGCTGACGGAAGCCGACCTGGCTGGCATGCGCGAGCCTGCGCATGGCGTGGAAGCCGGTCGCCTGCCCGTTCGAGCCCCGATCGCCGGCACGATCATTGAAAAACACGCGGTAGCCGGTGAAATGGCGGAGCCCGGAAAAGACTTGATGCTGCTTTCCGATCTGACCACGGTCTGGGTATGGGCCAACGTGCACTCGCGCGATTTGGCGCACCTGCTTAAAGCCGAGAAACGCGGCCCTGTCGCGGTCGAGATCACAGTGGCCGCCTTTCCGGACCGGAAGTTCAAAGGAGCGCTCGATTACGTAGGCGCGACCATGAACGAGCAAACCCGCACGGTGAAAGTGCGCGCCACGGTCAAGAATCCCGACCTGGAATTGCGGCCGGGGATGTTCTGCGAAGCGGCTATCTCCCTTGCCAATGGGCAAACAAAAAATGCCTTAGCCGTGCCGCGAACTGCCGTGTTTTCGGACGAGGGCAAGTCCTTCGTCTTCAAGCACTGGAAGGACGAATTCTTTATAAGGCAGGATGTACAGACAGGCCGTGAGTTCTTTGGCGCAGTTGAGATTCGTAAAGGACTTCAGACGGGTGATGTGATTGTGACCGATGGGTCCTTCCTGCTTAAGTCGGATATTTTACGTGAAAAGATGGGCGCCGGCTGCGCCGACTAATGAAAGGATCTTGTTATGTTTGAAAAATTTATTCGCTTAGTTCTGCACCAGAGAATGCTGATCATTCTTGGGGTGATTGTCCTGACCGTGCTCGGGGTGCTGGCATGGAAAAATCTCCCCATTGACGCATTTCCTGACGTTACCAACGTGCAGGTGATGATCCTCACCAAGGCACCCGGCCTGGCGGCGATTGATGTTGAAGAGCGGGTGAGCTACCCGATCGAGCAGGTAATGGGCGGGTTGCCCAGGGTAAAGCAGGTTCGGTCGCTATCCAAGGCCGAGCTCTCGCAGGTCGTGATTGTGTTCGAGGATGGCGCCGATACTTACTGGACGCGTCAGGTCGTGTTCGAGCGTCTTGCCCTTGCCCGGGAACGCCTGCCGCCTGGCATTGATCCGGAACTCGGCCCTATTAGCACGGGATTGGGTGAGATCCTGCAATACACGGTCGAGAGCGGGAAGCACGATGCCATGGAGCTTCGCACGATTCAGGATTGGCTGATTGCTCCCCGGCTGAAGCCGATAGCCGGTGTCAACGAGGTAAACAGTTTTGGAGGGTATGTGAAGCAGTACCATGTGATGGTATCTCCGGAACAGTTGCTCAAGTATGGTTTGACGGCAAATGCTGTTGTCGAAGCGGTGGAGCGCAATAATGCCAACGCTGCCGGAGGCATCCTCGTCCGTGGATGGGAACAGTTCTACCTGCGTGGAGTCGGGTTGGTGAAGGATCTGCCTGACATCGGGAGCATTGTGATAAAAGCCGAAGATGGAGCGCCGGTTTACCTGCGCGATGTTGCCGACATTGTCATTGGCGCCGAGCCGCGACAGGGCGCCGTCACGCGAGACGCGAAGGGTGAGGTGGTCGCCGGCATGATCATCATGCTTAAAGGCGAGAACTCACAAAACGTGGTAAACCGTGTGAAGGCCGCCATCGGTAAGCTGGATGGCGCACTGCCGGAAGGTGTTCGCGTAAATATATTTTATGACCGCACCTCGCTGATCGACGCATGCATCCGCACCGTTGTTAACGCTACGCTGGAAGGCGGCATCTTCGTGATCTTGGTGCTTTTCCTGTTTGTGGCCGAACTGCGCACGGCCCTCGTTGTCGTGTTTTCCCTGCCGTTCACGTTCCTGATCAGCTTCATCATAATGGGTTGGACCGGCTTAAGCTCAAACCTCATGAGCCTTGGCGGTCTGGCGTTTTCCGTGGGCATGGTGGTAGACGCTTCGATCGTGGTGGTGGAGAATATCCGGCGTCATTTTGCGGAAAAACATGAAGGTGCTGACAGGCGGCAGATTACGGTTGGTGCTGTCGTCGAGGTGGCACGTCCTGTGGCTTTCTCGGTGTTGATCATCGTGGTCATCCTAGTGCCGCTGTTTACGCTACAGGGGATCGAAGGCAAGATGTTTGCTCCCATGGCGCTTACCATGTTGATCGCTTTGTTTGTGTCACTGGCTGTGGCCCTGACCGTGGTGCCAGTCCTATCCGCGTTTTTCTTGAAACTCGCTCCTGAGAAAGCGTTTGGGTTTATTCGCCGGTTCCACCAAGGTTATCTAATGGTGCTGGACCGTGCTATCAAAAGGCCGGCCGTCACCATGGGAACCGCCTTGGCTGTACTGATTGCCTCGCTAGCGCTGGTGCCTTTGATCGGAACCGAGTTCATGCCTCCGCTGGATGAAGGCGCAATTGCCATCAACGTGGTACGCCTGCCGAATGCTTCGCTGGATGGTTCGGCGCAAGTGGCCGGGCTGATCGAGCAGCGTTTGCAGAAATTCCCCGAGATCGAAACAGTGATTAGTAAAACCGGAAGGGCCGAGATATCGGAGGACCCCATGGGACCGGAGCAAACGGATGTGTTTATCACGCTGAAACCGCGCCACCGATGGAAGAGCGAACGCAACAAAACCGAGCTCGTTGAGGCGATCCAGCAGGATTTATCCATGATACCCGGGCTTCGACTCTCTTTCTCTCAGCCAATTGCCTTGAGGGTTAACGAGCTTATTTCTGGCGTGAAAAGCGATTTGGCTGTCAAGGTGTTTGGGCCAGAGCTTGAGGTTCTCAAGCGGTTTGCAGATCGTATTGCGCCGGCCATGCAGTCGGTAAGGGGCGCCAGGGACGTGAGGGTGGAACAGATATCCGGGATGGACCAGATCAATGTTGTCATTGACCGGAGTGCTGTTGCGCGTTACGGGATCAACGTGGCTGACGTAAATGATGCAATCGAAACGGCCGTGGCCGGCAAAGTGGCCGGGACCCTCATCGAAGGGCAACGCCGGTTTGCGATTGTTGTAAGGTTTCCTGAAACTGCACGCGCGGATATCCCGCAGATAGAACGATTGCTGATCCAGGCGCCCAACGGTGTCCGCGTTCCGCTTGCACAGCTTGCCGAGATCCTGTTTGTCGAGGCGCCTGCGCAGATAAGTCGCGAGAACGGTATTCGCAGGGTGGTAGTTGAGGCCAATGTGCGCGGCCGGGATCTGGGCGGATTTGTTCGTGACGTGCAGGCGCGTATTGCGCCCCTGGTAAAGGAACTGCCCGCAGGTTACTTCGTGGATTATGGAGGTCAGTTTGAGAACCAGCAACGGGCAATGCGCCAGCTCTCTATTGTGCTTCCAATTGCACTTTTGCTCATCCTGGTGTTTCTCTACATGGCGCTGAATTCCGTCGCTAATTCTCTCCTGGTGCTGTTGAATCTGCCTTTTGCGCTGGTTGGCGGCGTGATCGCCGTAGTGATCTTCCGCATGCCGCTTTCTGTTTCGGCGGCCGTTGCGTTCATTGTGCTGCTTGGGATTGCTGTTCAGAACGGCGTCATCCTGATGGCTTTTTTCCGGCAACTGCACGAACGCGGCCGGTCGATTGCCGAAACTGTTCGCGAGGGTTGCGACCTGAGGTTCCGTCCGCTGCTTATGACGGCGCTGACCAGCTTCATCGGGCATTTGCCAATGTTATACGCCACTGGTTCCGGTGCGGACATTCAGAGACCGCTGGCCGTCGTGGTCATGGGCGGGTTGATCACCTCGACTGTTCTGACGCTTATTGTATTGCCGACCTTTTATTACCTTTTAAACCAAAAAAAGGAGCAATCCGGGTAATGTAAAATAACGGAGACAAGAAAAGAAATGATAGCGAATGTAACCAATGCAAAGGAGGTCTAGTCGTGAAAGCAATTATTGCATATATTCAACCGTTCATGCTGGAGAAGGTCACGGACGTGTTACGCGGCCGCAAGGTTCACGGGGTGACTGTGATTCAATGCGAGGGATTCGGACGCATTGTTGACGGGAAGACGCCGCATTATGAAGATGAGGCCGTCGAACTGGGGTATGCGCCAAAGATTAAGCTGGAGATTGTTTGTCAGGATGAAGAAACCCATGGGATCGTTCAGACGATCCGGGAGAGCGCACGCACCGGCCGCCATGGTGACGGCAAGATCTTTGTCACCGAAGTGATCGACGTCGTTGACATTCGGACAGGCACGGAAGGTGATGCGATTCTGTAATCCCGGTGTTGTAGCTGGCAACTGAGGGCTATTCCCTCGGAACCCCATGCTAAGGAAGGGGCCTGTTTCGAGATGGAAGACTGTTCTTCTCCTCGGAAAGATGTAGTGTGTGTGACGGTATCCGAGTAGTATTACTGAATTAAGCGAACTCAGTCATAATTCAAGATATTTGGAATGGACTGCACCGAGGAAGTCAACGCGTTGCGATTACTGCATTGGGAAACGATAAGGATTGAATGAGGAGTATGGAGGTGAAATTCATGAATAGACTATTGTTTGTAGTGGGGCTGGGAATGGTGTTGTGTCTGTTGCCCGCCTGCGGCAAGAGGCAGAGTTCGCCGCGGATCGTCTGTGACTTGGACGGTAAAGTTGTTCCCACCGCTTTCACCTTCGCCGAGTTCAAGCGAACACTTGCCGCCGAACACGGGCAAGTGGAAGCGACCGAATACGAGCAACTCAAGACCAGGTCCTTGGTCGTCTTTTTCAAGCCGCTTGAGAACGGCACCGTGCTGGCCGAACGCGCGCTAGTGCTTAAGTCCGGTATACTCATGCCCCCGGCCATCCTATTCGGCCTGACGAACGCAGCCTGTGGCTTTGTCCAAGCGACGCCTCCTGAGGTATCGAAATTCATTTGCCCTGCGGCCGCCTCCGTCTCCAATTAATACGCGGCGTTCATGGATCATGGGCTGGCTCGTGGCCGGAATTACGGCGGCTGCATCAGTCCGCGCCGCCGCCGCGCGCGGGATATATGAAAGACTTGTAAAAGTGAGTCATTAGAAATTGTTTTTCAGGATAAATACAGGTAATTCAATGGTTTTTCGTCATGTCAGGAAAATAGCGATTCTTATTGTCGGGGGAACTGTCTTGCTTATCGGGGTTGCCCTGATAATCCTGCCGGGGCCTGCGTTTCTTGTGATCCCGGCCGGTCTGGCCATTCTTGCCGTTGAATTTGCCTGGGCGCGCCGACTGCTTAAGAAGGCGCAAAGCATGGTGACGCATGATATTCCAAGATATCCGTCATGGAAACGGTGGCTTAAAAATCGGGGCGGAGAGGAAGAGAAAAAAACAATGGACAATAATTATTAACCATTCCCGCACGGGGGAAGTTTCTGGAGGTCAATAGACATTGATATACCGATTCATGGCGGGAACATTGTTGTGCCTGCTTTCCATATTGTCCGTGTCTTGGGCCGGGGAGATAAATTTCCCCAGGGCATACGAAATGGCCGTGGCGCAAAGCGAGCGGCTTCAGATCAGCGTGACGGAGTGGCGCGCAGCAGAAGCCCGTTATCGTCAGGCGCTGGGAGCAATGTGGCCGGAAGTGACTGCCAAGGGCGAAGTTGGCTGGACCGATGAAGACGACTACAGCTGGGCGGGTGGCGGCGTAAAGTGGACCGTGTTTGACGGCTTCCGAAACATACGTTTGGCCGATGCCAGGCAGGCGGACGGACTTGCGCGTTACCATGATGCGGAGTATGTGCGCCTGCTGCTCTACGAGGATGTCGCGGATGTTTTCTACCAGGTTCTGTCGTTCCAGGACCAGCGTGCGGCAACGCGGGAACAACTCAAAGCCCTGGAAGACCGAGTAACCGAGTTGGAACACAGGATAAAACTCGGGCTTTCGAAGCGATCCGACCTGTTGATGACGTCAAACCAGATAGCGGAAACCCGGCTGACGATCGAACAACTCAACCAGTATTGCGCAGCGGCGCTGGAATTGCTGGCGTTCTTGACTGGAAAACCCGCATCCGATCTCCAGGTGGTTGATCATACGCCGCTACCCGCAATCGGCGAGGTGGATAATTATCTTGCAGATGCAGCAACCCGGGAGGATATCAAGGCCAGGGAGGCCGGCGTGGTTGCCTCGCGATCAAATTTGGGTGCAGCGCAGTCGGACCGCACGCCCAAGGTGACCATGGATGGAAATGCCTATCCCTTGCGCGACTCACAGGACCAGGGTGAGTGGGATCTGGTCCTGCGCATTGAATTGCCTGTGTTTGACGGCGGAATCCGCGTGGCACGCGTTGATGAAGCGGGACAACAACTCAAAATCAGCGAACTGCGACTGGCGGAACTGCGGCGATCATCGCAACGGGAAGTCAGGCAGACCTACGAAACTCTGTTCTATGAACTGCGGCAGTGGTCTGAACTGCAAACGGGGATAAAAGTCACCACCGAAACCCTTGCGCTCTTCCAGAAGGATTATAAACTGGGACGCGTGAACAACCTCGACGTCCTCACGGCATTAGTTCAGTTTTGGGGGTTGCGCCGGCGCGATGCGGCCCTTTCTCATCAACTTCGTGCCGATATAATCCATCTCCACGTGGCCGCAGGAAAGGCATCACAATGACGCTATCCGACCTCTCCATTCGTCGTCCTGTCTTTGCCTGGATGATCATGTTTGGCCTGATCGTATTCGGTGCGATCAGCCTGAACAGGATGGGCATCAGCCAGATGCCCGACATTGATTTTCCTGTTCTCGGAGTGCGCGTTTCCTGGGAGGGCGCCGCCCCGGAAATCATGGAATCCGAGCTCGTTGACAAGATAGAACAGCTCGTGATTGCCGTGGACGGAGTGAAGGAAATCCGCTCGACCATCAGGCAAGGACAGGCAAACGTCGAGTTGGAATTCGAGCTCAGTCGCGATATTGACGCCGCCTTGCAGGAAGTCCAGGGGGTGCTGGCCGAATTGCGCCTGCCGCTGAACGTGAATCCTCCGGTTATCCAGAAAAATACGACCGAAGGAGAGCCCGTGCTTCGCATCGGGGTGTCGGGCTCACAATCACCGCGTGAATTGGTGGATTACATCGAGACATTCCTGCTGGATCAACTGCAGGTCATTCCCGGTGTAGGGGAAGTCGCTCTTTTCGGGTTCGGCGAGCGCAACTTGCGCCTCTGGGTGGACACCAAAAAACTCAAGGAATACGAGTTGACCATTCTCGATCTCCAGCAGGCCATCGAACAGGAGCATACTGAACTGGCGGCCGGGTACATAGAAAACTTGAAGGAAGAAATGAATCTCAGGATCATGGGCGAAGGGCTTACAGTTGAGCAGGTTGCCAACATCGCCATCACGCATCGGGGCGGACAACCGATCCAGGATGCCACTTTTCTCTTGAAGGACGTATCCAGGGTGGAAGACGGCCTGAGCGACGTGCGTCGCCTCGTGCGGATTTCCGGTGAGCCAGGCTTGGTCATCGGGATCAGCAAACAGCGCGGGGCCAATGAGGTGGAGGTCGGGCGCCTGGTCAGGGAACGAATGGATGAACTTCAGAAGTCGTTGCCCAAGGGCATGAAGCTCCAGGTCAACGCGGATTTCACCCGCCCCGTGGAACAGGCCGTGAAAGCAACGGAGCACGAGCTGGTGATCGCCGCCATTCTGACAGCCCTGATTTGTTTCCTGTTCCTTGGAACATGGAGTTCGGGATTCAATATTATCCTTGCCATCCCGACCTCCATTATCGGCACGTTCTCCATCCTCTATTTCTCGGGATTCACGCTCAACACATTCACGCTCCTCGGCCTGGCGTTGGCCATTGGCATCGTGGTTGACGATGCGATCATGGTCTTGGAGAATATTGTCCGCCATTTCGAGATGGGGAAAGGAAAAGTCAAGGCGGCCGAAGACGGATCACGGGAAATAATATTTGCCGCCGTGGCCACGACGGCGGCCGTCGTGGCGATCTTCCTGCCGGTGGCTTTCATGTCAGGCGTGATCGGCCGGTTCTTCTACCAATTCGGCGTGACCATGACGGCGGCCGTTGCATTGTCGCTGCTGGAAGCAATCACGCTCACGCCAATGCGACTCTCGATGATGATGTCGCGGCGCAAGAACGTAGGTTGGCTGGAGCGGCACTCCGGCGCTTTGTTTGACCGGTTAAGTCGCGTCTATGGCTGGCTGTTGCCCCTGGCCTTGAAGTGGCGTTGGGGTGTGCTGGCAGGAGCGCTGGTAATCTTTGCCGCCTCCTTGTGGATCGGAGCCGTACTTCGTCGGGAATTCGTTCCGGCACAGGACATGTCTTACATAGGGGTCAGTCTCCGGGCTCCAGTCGGATCTTCCCTGGCCCTGACCGATGCGCGTGTGCGGGAGGTGGAGGCGTACTTCAAGAAACGCCCCGAGGTTCTACGCTCCTTCACCATGGTCGGCGGCGGAGGTGGAGTCCCGAACCAGGCGAATATGGGACTCACGCTGGTCGAACGGAATCAACGCAAGAAAACCCAGGCCGAATTGATGAACGAGTTCCGGCGGGATCTCGAGAGTAACAAGGGCTTGCGCATCTCCTTCCAGGATATGTCTGCCCGCGGCCTCACGGCGCGGCGCAGTCAACCAGTTGAATTCAACCTCATGGGAACCGACTATGTCGTGCTGGAGTCCATGGCCCGGGAAATCATGGCCAGGCTTGAGAAGACCGGCCTTGTTGTTGACCTGGACAACAACTACCGCACCGGTATGCCGGAAGTCAGGATCATCCCGGACCGGAAGGCCGCCGCTGCCCGGGGCGTGACGATGGAGGATATCGGCCGGACAGTAAACGCGGCGATGGGAGGCGTCCGTCAGGGAAAATTCACCCGGGATGGACGCCGGTATGATATCCGGCTGCGTCTGACGCCGGAAGCCAGGCTGCTTGCAGAAGACGTTAAGACACTGACGGTTCGCAACTCATATGGGGAACTCATCCCATTGGGAGACGTGGTGCGCCTGGAGACCGTCAAAACCCTGCAGAGCATCAGCCGCGTCAATCGTCAGCGCTCAATCTCGGTGACAGCCAACATGGCGGCCGGCGCCTCGCAAGCCAGGGCGCTGGAGGAGGCGAGGAAGATTGCCCGGGACATCCTGCCGCCCGGTTACACGTTCAACTTGGAGGGAGGTTCGAAAACATTCAGTGAATCGTTCGGCGGGCTTTGGTTTGCCTTTGTGCTGGGCATCGTGGTGGCATACATGGTCCTGGCTTCGCAGTTCAATAGTTTCATCCATCCCTTCACAGTCCTGCTGGCGCTGCCGTTCAGTATTACGGGCGCCTTGGTAACGCTGTGGGGCGCCAACCAGTCGCTGAACCTCTACAGCGCCATCGGCGTTATCCTCCTGATGGGTATTGTAAAGAAAAATTCGATTCTTCTGGTCGAGTTCATGAACCGTAAGCGCGCCGAGGGCATGTCCCTGGCCGAGGCGATCATAACGGCCTCCCCGATACGGCTGAGACCGATCCTGATGACATCCGTGGCTACAATGGCCGCGGCGTTTCCCATCGCGCTTGGCATCGGAACCGGGGCGGAAACACGGCAACCCATGGCGCTGGCCATCATCGGGGGCGTTTTCGTTTCCACCCTGTTCACCCTCCTCGTCGTCCCATGCGCCTACTTCATCATGGCCCGATTTGAAAGAGGAAAACACAATCCCGCGGGTTGAAGAAGTTATAATTTCGTTCGTAAATTAACGGTTGTTTTGTTAAATTACAACTCACGTATAAACCAATGTTATAAGGATAATTGATTATGTATTTTGATCCCTTATATATGATAATGCTTTTGCCCGCCCTGGTTTTGGCCGGGATTGCGTCGCTTGTCACCCAGACCACTTTTTCAAAGTATTCGCGCGTTTCGGCTTCGTCCGGATTGACCGGCGCCGCGGCCGCCAGCCGGCTGTTGGAGCGAAAAGGAGTTCGTGACGTCCGCGTTGAACGGATTAACGGATTTTTAAGCGATCATTACGATCCAAGGACGCGCACTTTGCGGCTTTCGGCAAACGTGTATGACTCCGATTCCCTTTCGGCCATCGGCGTGGCCTGCCATGAGGCCGGGCACGCGCTCCAGCACGCAAGCCATTATGCGCCGCTAAGTCTGCGCTCGGCTCTCGTGCCGGTCACCCAGGTCGGCACCATCGCTCCGTACATTATTATCCCGCTGGGATTTATCCTCGGCTCATTGAGCCTGATCAAGATCGGCATTGCCCTCTTTGCCCTGGTAGTTCTTTTCTCGTTGATAACCCTGCCGGTTGAATGGAATGCCAGTGCAAGGGCCAAAGAATTGATGGTTTCGTCGGGGATTGTGTCCGCGCGGGAACAGGAAAGCGCCGGCAAGGTGCTCAACGCCGCTTTTCTGACCTATATTGCCGCCGCGGTTTCCGCGCTTTTGACACTGCTTTATTATCTTATCCGGTCAGGACTGCTTGGCGGCCGCCGCGACTAGCCTGCCTATCTCACAACCTGAATCAGGTTGCGAGATAGGCACCGGCCTGCCAATGCCTTGGGAAGGTATTGGCGCCGGCCGAAGCAGACGGAACGTCGCTTCGGGGCGGCCCCGAAGTGAAGACACAATGCGCTTCTACTTCGGCCCTTCGGGCGCATTTCTCACGGGGCGTGTGAGAAATGCGGGCTAGATATTATACACTGTTTCAGGCGAAGAAACTTTCAACATTCAACTTTGAACTTCCAACTTTGAACTTTAAATCCGCCTACGGAGGAGAACTTCCAACGGTTGAACGTTGAGCGTTGAGAGTTGGATGTTTCCGGTGGTTGATAGTCTGATAGGTCAGACGAAGAAACTTTCAACATTCAACTTTGAACTTCCAACTTTCAACGATGAACCCTGAACGATGAACGGCAATCACCGCCATACGGGAAATCACTTATCCGCCAAATTTTCAATTCGCGCGAACCACCGGGTGAGCTTGAGCAGTTCAAACCAAATCACACATACGAGGCCGGCGCCCAGGCTGAGCGCAAGGTCGCCGGCATGCAGCGGTGCAAAATGAAAAAGCTTGCGGGCCTCGGGAACTATCAGGATCAATGCCAGGAAAGCGCCCGTGCCGCCGAGCACCCACCAGAGAGCGGTATTCGGCACACGCAGGCTGCCGATTATGGTTCGCGACCATGAGCGGTTGGTGAGGATCACCATGACGAATGATACCACGAGGGTGGCAAAGGTAAGCGTGCGGGCGGCATCGGGACTATGGCTATGCCGTGCCAGCAGGAACACGCCCAGGCAAACCGCGAGCACGCTCAATCCCTGCAAGAGACTGATCCAAATTGTTGCCCATGAAAACAGGCGTTCCTTGGAGTCCCGTGGTGGACGATTCATCACTCCGGTTTCGGCTTCCTCGGCTTCAAAGATCAGTGAACAGGATGGGTCAATTATAAGCTCAAGGAAGACAATATGCACGGGAAGCAGCAACAGCGGCCAGCTCGGAAAGAAGACCGGCAGGATGGAGAGGCCGGCAATGGGCACGTGCACCGTGACGATGAACGCGATTGCTTTCTTGATATTGTCAAAAATGCGCCGCCCGAGCCGCACCGCCGCCACAATGGATGAAAAGTCGTCGTCCAGAAGCACAAGCGCAGCCGACTCGCGGGCGACGTCGGTGCCGCGGCCGCCCATCGCGATGCCGATGTGCGCCGCCTTGAGGGCCGGCGCGTCGTTGACGCCATCGCCCGTCATCGCGACGATTTCCCCGTTGGTTTTAAGCGCGTTGACAATGCGTAATTTTTGTTCGGGAACAACGCGTGCGAATATCTGCGCCTTTTTAATCCGTTTTGCAAGCTCGTCGTCGGACATTTGCTCTAATTCCGGGCCGGTGATGATGTTCTCGCAATTCTTGAGTCCGGCTTGGCGCGCGATGCTTTGGGCGGTTTTCGGATAGTCGCCCGTTATCATCACCACGCGAATGCCGGCGGTCTGGCATTCTGCGACCGCCGCGGGAACGGTGGGCCGCAAGGGATCCTCAAAGCCCAGTAGTCCGACCAATTTTAACTCCAGCGCGTGGTGTTCTTCGGGCAGGTCGGCAACCGGTGTTTCCGCGCAGGCCACCGCGAGCACGCGCAGTCCTTCGGACGCAAGTTCCGCCACCTCGCGCGCCAGCAAATCGCGGCGCTCCGGCGGCAAATGACATAGGTCGGCGATCGCCTCTGGCGCGCCCTTTGAGGCGACAATGGCCTTGTCGCCATCGCCGCAATGCCAAGCCTGGCTCACCGCCAGCAGATCGGGAGTCAAGGGGTATTCCCGCGCCATGGTCCATCCGGGATGCAGGTGTCCGGTTTGCACGAGGAAATGGTCGCCGGCCTTGTGGAGCGCGCGCTCCATGGGGTCAAATGGATCTTTCTTGCTTGCCAGGATGGCATTCTCCAGTAGAGAGTGAAGCTCCTCCGGCAACGTTTTTGTGTCCTTCCCCAGGATCATTGAGCGTCCCTTTGCGGCCAGTCTGTTCAGCGTCATATTGTTGAGCGTGAGTGTTCCGGTCTTGTCCACGCACAGGACAGTCGCGGCGCCGAGCGTCTCCACGGCGGGCATGCGCCGTGTCAGCACCTGTTTGCGCGATATCCTCCACGCGCCGAGCGCCAGAAAAACAGTGAGCACGACCGGAAACTCCTCGGGCAGGATTGCCATGGCCATCGCGATGCCGGCGAGGAAGCCTTCCTTCCAGCACGTTGCGCTTCCGCCGCGCGTGAGAGCATAGACCACGATAACGATGGCGCATAACGAAAGGCCAACGAAGGCCAGCACGCGAACGAGACGTCCGGTTTCTTTCTGCAGTAAAGTATCCTCAGGTTGAACTTGTTGTAATGCCTTGCCGATCTTGCCCAGCTCCGTGCGCATGCCGGTGCCCATGACTTCGGCGATCCCCTGGCCCGCAGTGACCAGGGTGCCGGAAAAAACGGAAGGCAGGTCATCGCCTCCCGGCCGGTCAAGATTTTGCAAGTCGGGCGCCGGCTTCTTGCGCACCGGCACCGACTCGCCAGTGAGGAGCGATTCATCCACCGATAGATTAATCGCGCGCCGCAACACTGCGTCGGCCGGCACTCGGTCTCCTTCAGAGAGCACGAGAATGTCGCCGCGAACAACTTCAGTTCCCGGTATACGCCGATGAAGTCCTTCACGGATGACAAGTGCGCGCGGGCTGGACAGGTCCCGAAGCGCGTCGAGCGCTTTCTCGGTCCGGCGTTCCTGGATGATGGTGATTGTTATGACCACAAAGACAAACCCGAGAAGCATGAGCGCGTCACCGGGCTCGCCCATCATCAGGTAAAGAATGCCGGCGGCCACCAGCATCAGGAACATTGGTTCCCGCATCACTTCAAAGACAATCGGGAATAACCCGCGCTTTTGCTGGGACGGCAGTTCATTAAAACCATCCTGTTGTTGCCTGGCTTTTGCGTCGTCCTCGGTGATCCCCTGGAAGCCTTCCAGGTCAAGAACAGCCGCGCCGCGGGCGGTGGTTTTAATATGGTATTTTTGTAGGTTCTTGTTCATTGTGTGTCTGTGCAGCAATTGAAATTGATATTAATAATATGCCGGGAATGCCGAAATACAATGAAATTCGGCAAATGGGCGAGAGAAAAAAATCCTTTTCAATTATCGGAACTTCCCTGGCCAAAATGGTGATTGTGGTGATTGTCCGGCGCCCGATTTCCCGCCGGGAAGTTTAAAATAATTCAATTGATTCCGGGGCCTGGGGCTTTGTGTGTTCTTGGTGAACCCGGCAAGCAGGCAGTCAAGCAAGTGCGAAAACAACGCACAGAAACAAAGAACGCAAAGAAGGCAATCTCGTGGCGTACCTGGCTGGAGTCGAACCAGCAACCTTCTGATTCGTAGTCAGATGCTCTGTCCAGTTGAGCTACAGGTACACGCAAGTTGGAAGGAAGGATAAAAAAACTGCCGGAACATTCAAGCATTATCTCTTTTTTTCTTTGTCGCCGCCGGAGTCAAAATTGCTTCCCTTTGGACGGCGGAATTGATACCATCACGCAAAACTTGAAATTAATGAAAGGAGCAGGGGCGTGTTTTTGTTTATAATTACGGTCGTAATTGCGGTTGTGCTGGCATTCATGTGTTCATTGAGCGAAGCCTGTTTATTAAGCCTTTCGCCGGTTGATATTGCGCGCATATCCGAAAAAATGCCGCGAACAGCGGAAATATGGAGGGGCTTTAAGCACAATATTCAAAAGCCGATTGCCGTTATCTTGATTATCAACACGCTTTCCGAAACAATGGGGGCGGCGATTGCCGGCGGTTTATTCGGCGGATTGTTCGGTTCAAAACTGATAATGGTTTTTTCCATTGTCTTCTCATTCGTTGTCATTCAATGGTGTGAAATATTGCCGAAGTCGCTCGGGGTGCGCTTTAACAAGCAGGTCGCGTGCGTGGTTGCCCGTCCGCTGCAGCTTGGAATAATAGTGCTCGCGCCGGTTATGACCTTCATTGAATGGCTAAACAAGCCTTTTTTGCCGCCCGGCGCGGCAAAATCCGGGCATGACGCCATTGGCGATATAAACGTGTTGGCGCGGTTTGCCACATACAACAAGCTCATTACGAGCGAACAGGAAGGCATCGTGGCGCGCAGTCTTAAATTGTCGCAGACCGCGGTGCGGGATATAATGGTGGCGCGGAATGAAATAAAATATCTTTCAACGGACATGTCGCTGGCCGATGCTTTGATTGCGGCCCATGTTCATCATCATACCCGCTATATCCTGGTCAATAACGGCAATCTTGACGATGTTCTTGGCTATGTGAACGTCAAGGATATTGTCAGCGCTTTGCAGACCAACCCGAAAGATCCGTCGCTGAAGGGGATTTCGCGCCCGATCCCGGCCATAAAATCCGCGCAATTTGTCACGGAATTACTGAAAGGATTAACCAAGGGGTATCAGCATATTGCGTTGGTGCGCGATGGCGCCGGCCGAACCGCCGGCTTGGTTACCATGGAAGATGTGGTGGAGGCGATCGTCGGCGATTTGGAAGATGAGTATGATTTGTTGCCGGCCCATGTGATTCATCTCTCGGATATCCGTTTCCTGGCCGGCGGCGGCGTCACGCTTGCGTTGTTGAAAAGCAAAACCGGCTTTGAATTGCCGGATGAAAAAATAACCATAAACGATTTGTTGCTGGGCATTGCAAAAGGATTCCCGGCGGTTGAGTCAAAAATTCCCTATAAAAACGTGGTGTTTATTGTCCGCAAGGTCCGGCGTTCAAAGATTCATGAAGTGATTGTGGAAGCGAAATGTTAGCCGAAGCAGACGGAACGTCGCTTCGGTTAGCTGGGGATGATTATGGGCAATGGTAAATATCAGGCCGGCAATCGGTCCGCGCAGCTGGCGCTTTATCTTTCGGCCCTGGTTTTTCCCGGCGTCGGCCAATTTGCCCAAAAACGATGGCTGATGGGGGTTTTTTATGCCGCGGCCTTTTTAGCCGGCGTCATATTTCTGTTCATGGCGATTTTGGTGCCATTGTATTGGAATCTGCGGATGTTGGCTGAATATTCTGAAAAGGAGCAAGCGCTGGTTTTTTGTCCAATTCCATATGTAAAGATTATGGTTTGGCTTGGAATTTCAGCGCTTGTCTATCTGGGCAGTCTGCTGGACACGTTCGTTTATTACCGCCGGTCGCAAGGCCGCCGGCTTGAAGCGGGCTTGCCGGAGAAAGATGCCGAAAAAGCTGGTGAGGATTGAAATGCAAACATTTGATTTTGACTTTGTGGTCGTCGGAAGCGGGATAGCCGGCCTGATGTCGGCCATTCATCTCAGCCGGTTTGGAAGCGTCTGTGTCCTGACAAAGAAAGACAGCGCGGAAAGCAACACCAATTATGCCCAGGGCGGCATTGCCTGCGTAATGAACTCCGACGACAGTTTTGAAGCTCACGTTCAGGATACGCTCGTGGCCGGCGACGGGCTTTGCGACGAAAAAGTTGTGCGCAAAATTGTCAGTTCGGGACCGGGGCGCATTGAAGAGCTTGAACAGATGGGGATGAAATTTGCCGAACAAAACGGCGCTTCCGGCATCCAGTATGATCTTGGCCGCGAGGGCGGTCATTCCAAGCGGCGGGTGCTCCATGCGGGCGATATCACCGGCCGCGAGATTGAAAAGGTATTGCTTGAAAAAGCGCGCGCCTCAAAAGTCGTGGTGATGGAGCATTGTCTGGTGATAGATCTTGTCACCACCGGCTGGCTTGGGTTGAGCGTCCTGAACCGGTGTGTGGGCGGTTATTTCCTTAACCGACAAACCGGCGCAATATCGGCTTTTCGCACGCCGCATACCGTGCTTGCGACCGGCGGCGGTGGAAAGGTGTATCTTTATACCAGCAATCCCGATATCACCACCGGCGACGGATTGGCCTTGGCGTGGCGCGCTGGAGTGCCGATCAAAAATCTGGAATTTATCCAGTTTCATCCGACCTGTCTTTACCATCCCGATGCAAAATCATTTTTAATCAGCGAAGCGGTGCGCGGGGAGGGAGCGGTCCTGGTTAATTCATCCGGCGTGCCTTTTATGGAGCGGTATGACCAGCGCGGCTCGTTGGCGCCGCGTGATGTTGTGGCCCGCGCCATTGACAACGAGATGAAACTTACCGGCGCCGCCTGCGTTTTTCTTGATATTCGCAGCAAGTCCGCTGAATTTTTGGCCGGCCGCTTCCCGAACATTTATCAGACTTGTAAATCATTCGGCATTGATATGGCAAAAGACCTTGTGCCGGTTGTTCCGGCGGCGCATTATTTTTGCGGAGGCATAGAAGCTGATGTTGATGGCACTACGGCCTTGCCCGGTCTTTATGCCTGCGGTGAGGTGGCCTGCACCGGGCTTCATGGCGCAAACCGGCTGGCGAGCAATTCACTGCTGGAGGCGCTTGTTTGTTCCCATGACATGGCGATGAAAATCGGTGAAATATCATGCGAACATGTTCGCGTTGCGATACCAGACTGGCAAACCGGGGCGGCCGTGCCCAGCGATGAAGCCATTGTGATTGAACACAACTGGAATGAGGTGCGCACCTGTATGTGGGATTATGTCGGCATTGTGCGTTCCAACAAGCGTCTGGAACGCGCCCGAAGACGGATCGGCAATCTGCGCGCCGAAATTCAGCAGTATTATTATGATTATGTGGTCAATGCCGATCTGCTTGAACTCAGGAATATTGCCGCGGTCGGTGAGTTGATTGTCAGGTCGGCCATATTGCGCCATGAAAGCCGGGGATTACATTACACCCTTGATTACCCTGAAAAAGATGCTTCCAGACCGGTCGTCAATACCGTCATTTGTGACAAGCCGGGCGGAAAATTGTGGGGCGGGAATTAAAAAAAAGGGCATGCCGGAAAGACATGCCCTTTTTATATAAAATAACAGATTATTCCTTACTGAACCGTAGCAGCCTTGGGCTCGTCGCCGGGAACAACCTTGAGGTCACCACCGCATCCTGGGCATTTGCCTTCTTTGTCAGAAATGACGTTGCATTTCTCACAGACACACATGCCTTTCAGGCTGACCTTCTTGACATCCTTGTCGCATTTGCACTTGGCTGCATCGCCTTCCTTGAGCGTGCACTTGCAGTCAGCGGCACAGTCACAGCAAAGGGCGCAACCGTCTTTAATGGCGAGGACATTCTTGCAGGCCATATCCATGTCGCAACATTTACCTGCCTTAAGTGCCGGTTTCTGGCACTTATCGCAAACATAAATGGTTGACGTTTTAACGTCCACTTTTTTCTCGGCTTGTTCCTGGGCAAACACGGCCGAAGCTGTCGCGAACGCCGCCAATACAGCAACTAATAATGCTTTTTTCATGAATTCACCTCCTTTTTTCTGTGTTTTTTATTACAGAATTCATAACGTATACCTGATCGGACTGGACGACACAAGCTTTTTTTGGAAGGGGAGGCACGTGCGCGTTAAACCACGTGTGGAGGGAGAGGAAAGATAGAATGCAGTTTGATTTTTTCGGTTTTGTCAGCTGCTGAATTTATGAATTATCCATTGGCCGATAAACTTTGATGTTATCACCACAAGAAGGGCAATAACAATATGTTCAAATACTGCCAGATATGTATTCGCCCCTCTTTCCTTGGCCGAAGTATAACTCATTATAGCCAATAACCCTAATCCCCAAACAAGCGAACAAAGTACCGCAAGTCCTATTGGTAATACGGCTACAAAAACAATAAAGGTCAATGAAACTGCTAATCGTGCGAGGAAATTGGTCAAAGTGGAAAACAATACTTCTCGGTTCGTAATGTGTTCCGATTCTTTGTAGAGATGGATACCCACCGAATCGGATATATTGTCGGCAATGGCAATCATTAAAATAGCCCCAATAATGCTTGTCTTGGGATGGGCCAGCTTATCCAGGCCGACAATAAGTCCTAAATTAGTCATAATGCCTGACGTGGCGCCAAAACTGAATTTCGTCCAATAAAACCAGCATTTGTTTTTAAGATTTTCCAACATGGTACCCATAAACTGCATCCTTTTGGCGTGAGATTGCCTGTGTCTGTAAACATCCATTATTTTTTGATGTTAACGCTTTGCCTGTTTCATCTAATTTCATGGGGCATCATAATGGCTTTTACCGGGATTGCGAGAATATTTGATGATTACAGTTGTCAATGACCCAAGGTTGGCGGTAAAAACAACTTCAGGTTTGATAAAAGCGTGAATGTTTCTGTCAAAATCGCTCTTATGGATTCAAAACTAATCATTAAAAAGGGTCTGATGACAACGGTCGGTTATTTTTTATCGCCATTTTCCTGGTGGAATGACCTCTATGTAAATTTGCCGATTGCCTATGGTATGGCTTGGACTGTCAGCTTGATTGATAAGCGGATATTTGCCGTCGCCCTGGTTGTGTCCTACTGGATTACTAATATTGCCGGACTGATCATGTTGCATAAAGGTTTGTCGCCGGCCATTGCCGATGGCATGCCGAAAAGTAAAGACAGGAAAAAAATTGTAACCGACCTGGTCATTTCATTGCTTTATACTGGCGTGATAATCCTGCTTTTATATTTGGGATTTTTCAAATTGCCATCGGAATACTTTGGCCGATGATGCTGACAGGATGGCAAGATAATAGGGTGATAATGAATATGAAATATAAAACGTTGACATTTAACCAGTCGCTTTCGCTTTTGACCGATTTTTATGAGATTTCCATGGCGTACGGTTATTGGAAGTCGAAAACGGACGGGAAAGAAGCGGTTTTCCATTTGTTCTTCCGTAAAAATCCGTTTAAGGGAGGTTTTACGGTTGCCTGCGGATTGGAGTACGCAATTGATTATTTGGAAAATTTTCGATTTGATGAAACGGATATTGACTATCTCGCGTCATTCCGGGGAAATGACAATAAACTTATATTTGAAAAAGCATTCCTGGATTATCTGGGAAATCTCAAGTTTGAATGCGATGTTGACGCCATGCCGGAAGGGACCGTCGTCTTTCCACATGAGCCGCTCATTCGCGTCCAAGGTCCCATTATTCAAGCTCAAATATTAGAAACGGCATTGCTCAATATCCTAAATTTTCAAACACTTATTGCCACAAAGGCTGCCAGGATGCTTGTTGCCGCTCAGGGAACTCCTGTTTTGGAATTCGGACTGAGGAGGGCGCAAGGGATTGATGGGGCGCTTGCCGCGAGCCGGGCGGCTTATATCGGCGGTTGTGCGGCAACCTCAAATGTTCTTGCCGGAAAATTGTTCGGCATACCGGTGCGCGGCACGCAAGCGCACAGCTGGGTGATGACTTTTGATGATGAAACCGAAGCCTTTAAGGAATACGCCAAGGCAATGCCAAACAACTGCATTTTTTTGGTGGATACGTTTGATACTCTCGCCGGTGTTAAAAGGGCGGCAGAGATCGGCCAATGGCTTCGGCAGCAAGGGCATGAGATGATGGGAATCCGTCTTGATTCCGGCGATTTGGCGCATTTGAGCATTGAAGCCAGAAGGATTCTGGATGCGGCCGGCTTCCCCAAGGCGGTAATTGTCGCGAGCAATGAATTGGACGAGGAAACAATTGCCGGTTTAAGAAAACAGGGCGCAAAAATAGCAGTGTGGGGGGTCGGCACCAAGTTGATTACTGCGTATGACCAGCCGGCTTTGGGGGGAGTTTACAAGCTTTCGGCCGTTCGCGAGCCGGGTAATAAGTGGAAGTATAAGGTAAAGCTTTCCGAGGAGGAAGAAAAGGTTTCCAATCCCGGGATTCTTCAGGTGCGCCGCTATTCAAAATGCAACAAAGCGCTGGCTGATGTTATCTATGACCAAAAAACGGATTTAAGCAATGGTTGCATCATGGTTGATCCCTTCAACGCAAGACGCCGTCAATCCCTGTCGGCCAGGTATGATTTCAAAGATTTGCTTGTGCCGGTCTTCCGGAAAGGCAAAAGAATATATCCGAATATTACGATAGAAGCGGCAAAAGAAAATGCGCGGCAAAATTTGAATTGTTTTCAAGCCGGGATCAGGCATCTTGTTAATCCGGGCCGGTTTCCGGTCGGAATTGAAAAGTCTCTTCATGTTTTGAAGGCCAGGATGATCCGTAAAATAAGAAATCATGTAATACTTATCATGGCCGGCATGGTATTTGTGACCTCGATTGTTGCCAATGCCGCCGGTGTCGGAAGTCCGGAAACGCAGGGGCAGGGAAAGATCACCGCGGCGGCGGAATGGTCTTATATCTTCCGCCGGGACATGAAATTTCAAAGCGCGACCCGTCCTCCCAATCATGAAAATGATAAACCTGAAAATTTCAGGATAGACGGAGGAAACAATCTTTTAGGCAAAATTACGTACGGCGTCTTTGACGCTCTGGATATATATCTAAAATTGGGAGTGGCGGATTATAACATCAAGGGGGATGTTTTTGTGGGCGACACCAAGGCCGTTACGGAAGTTCTATCAGCCAGGGCGGCTTTTCTTTATGGCGGGGGCATGAAACTGGCCTATGAAATAAAGGACGGCTGGATTGTCGGCCTTGATGCGCAGTATCTTACGTCAGATCATAAGCTGGATTTCAGCGCCACCAGCGCGGCCGGCGCGGTCACTAAGGCAATATATGACACCTGCAGAATGCAGGAGTGGCACGCCGCCCCTTATCTCGCCAGGAAGATCGCGAGCTTTACGCCATATGCCGGCGGGCGATACTCTGATTTAAGGATGAAACAAGAAGGCCCCAATGATCCAAAACGGTGGGACAAGTTACGCTTCAGGGCTGACTGCAATATTGGCGTATTTGCGGGAACAGATTGGAACCTTGGCGATCACTTTAAATTGAATGTTGAGGGCAGATTCATAGATGAAACGGCAATGAGCGTCTGCGCGGCATATAGATTTTAGGCCAAATGCCTACCGTGTCTCATTTTCCGATTGAATATAACAAGCTATTGTATGGTAACTTCCACCGAATCAACAAGCATCGGTTTTGTAATGTCTAGTGTTCCATTCATCGGATAATTAACTGCAAACCATAGCTTGTATGATCCAATTGGCAAGCCGGTTATATTCAAGACTTCCATGGCAGGGAGATTGAACAAAACGCCTTGATGCACCGGATGACAATTTAAAAGGTTTCCATCAAATTGCGTCCATTGGATTGAGCTGTTCAGATAGTACCAGGACGATCCTGCGTGGGCAATGGCCCACCAATCAACCGGTATTCCAACGTAATCTCCCGCATTCATTGACACGGTGATGGATAAACTCCCGGGATAATTAATGGTGATTGTTCCCGCTGTGCCATTGGCCTTGATTGATGGCCCGATGGTGTTGTCCCATGGCGCGGTCTGGAGACCGCCAAATGTCGGTCCCCAGCCGGTGGTTCCCGGCAGGTAATATATGGTCGCATGGTTGCCTGCGTCAAACACGCCTGAGCCAAGGCTGGGGGCGTTGCCCTCAAAATAGATTCCCATCAGGCTGGTGCAATGGGAGAACGCCACGTCCCCGATGCTGATGACGCTGTTGCCGATCATGACGCTGACCAGGCTGGCGCAGGAACTGAACACTCTGTCCCCGATGCTGGCGACGGTGTTGGGGATTGTCACGCTGATCAGGCTGGAATAGTTATTGAATGCATTGTTCTCGATGCTGGTGACGCCGGATGGGATCGTGACTTTGGTCAGGCTGGCGCAGTTATCGAACGCCGAGTTGCCGACGCTGGTGATGGTGTTGGGAATTGCATAGGTTCCGGCTTTTCCCGCGGGGTATTGGATGAGCGTGGTCTGGTTCTTGTTGAACAAGACTCCCTCCATACTGCTAAAGATTGGATTGCCCCCGTCCACGGAGATCGTGGTCAGGTTGGTGCATGAATCAAACGCCTTGTCTCCGATGCTGGTGATACTATATGGGATCACCATGCTCGTCAGCCTGACACAGTTATTGAACGCAGAGTGACCGATGTTGGTGACGGTGTTGGGGATTGAATAGGTTCCGGCTTTGCCCGCGGGGTATTGGATGAGCGTGGTCTGGTTCTTGTTGAACAATACCCCGTCCACGCTGCTATAGACCGAATTTCCGCCGTTCACGTAGATCGCGGTCAGGTTGGCGCATGAATCGAACGCCTTGTATCCGATACTGGTGACGCTATATGGGATCGTAATGCTTGTCAGTCTGACGCAGTTATTGAATGCATAGCTCCCGACGCTGGTTACGGTGTTGGGGATTGAATAAGTTCCGGCTTTGCCTGCGGGGCATTGGATGAGCGCGGTCTGGTCCTTGTTGAACAATACCCCGTCCACGCTGCTATAGACAGAATTTCCGCCGTCCACGGAGATCATGGTCAGGTTGGTGCATGAATCAAACGCCTTGTCTCCGATGCTGGTGACACTATATGGGATCGTAATGCTCGTCAGGCTGACACAATTATCGAACGCCGAGTTGCCAACGCTGGCAACGCTGGGTGGGATCGTGATACTGGTAAGGCTGGTACAGTTATTGAATGAATAGCTCCCGACGCTGGCGACGGTGTTGGGAATTGAATAGGTTCCGGCTTTGCCCGCAGGGCATTGGATGAGCGCGGTCTGGTTCTTGTTGAACAATACCCCGTCCACGCTGCTATAGACCGAATTTCCGCCGTCCACGGAGATCGCGGTCAGTCTGGCGCATGAATCGAACGCCTTGTCTCCGATGTTGGTTACGCTGTATGGGATCATGACAATGGTCAGGCCGGCGCAGTTATCAAACGCCGAGTTGCCAATGCTGGCGATGCTGGAGGGGATCGTTATGCTGGTCAGATTGGTGCAGTAATGGAATGCATATGCGCCGATAGTGATGACGCCGGATGGGATCGTGACGCTGGTCAGGCTGGTGCAGTTATCGAATGCATAGCCCCCGACGCTGGTGACGGAGTTGGGGATTGAATAGGTTCCGGCTTTGCCCGCGGGGTATTGGATGAGCGTGGTCTGGTTCTTGTTGAAGAAAACCCCATCCACGCTGCTATAGACTGAATTGCCCCCGTTCACGTAGATCGCGGTCAGGCTGGTGCAGTAGTCGAACGTCTTATAACCGATGCTGGTGACGCTTAATGGGATTGTCATGCTGGCCAGGTTGGTGCAGTACTGGAATGCATAGGCGCCGATGGTGATGACGCCGTACGGGATTGTGACGCCGGTCAGGCTGGTGCAGCGTTGGAACGCCTTGTACCCGATGCTGACGACAGTGTTTGGGATTGCATAGGTTCCGGCTTTGCCCGCGGGATATCGGATGAGCGTGGTCTGGCTCTTGTTGAACAAGACCCCATCCAGGCTGCTATAGACCGAATTTCCGTCGTCCACGGAGATTGCGGTCAGGCTGGCGCATGAATCGAACGCCGCGTTACCGAGGTCAGTGACGAGCTTTCCCTCTATGCTGGCCGGGATAACAATCACATCGTCGGAACCGGTGTATCTGGTGATGGTGACCGTGCCGTCTAAATTTATCGTGTAAGTAAAATCATCGGCCTTTACTGTTACTGCAATTGCCAGTAAGAAAAACAGAGGCAAACATCGCGCTCTGCTGATTCGTGTCCGCAAAATTGCCAGCCCAGATCCGTTTTTCATTTGAGCCATCCTTGATGTTTTTATATATGAATTAATCGCCAATTTCTTTGAAAAAAATTATACTGCATTGTCAATTTTGAGTCAATTTTTATGTTCCAAAATGAGGGGCAAGTGTGTGATCGGGACTACGGAGGTTCCGCCCGGGTTTCGCCGAGGCGGCCAGAGAACAGGGGTAGGTCACCATTGACCTCTGAATGCCATACACCATCAAGTAGACGAGTCTAGGTCACTTTGCAAACTTGACCGTGTACTCGTAGTATGAGGGGATTGCGTTGTATCGCCGGTTTACTATCTTGTAGGACGAATAATCCTTTCCCGCCATAAACTCCTTTATCCTTTTCTCTGCCTGGGACTCCGGAGCCGTTACCTGGAGTCCACCGACATATACCTTGAACCGGTATTGTTCTGCAACCTGACTATCGAGAACGAACTTATCCCCATATGACGCTGTTGTGCACGATGGCATTACCACCATCCCCGAAAGGAGCAGCAAAGCAAGCGCGCCGTTCGTCAAGAGCATTTTAGTGCGAGTGAGCTTGTTTCTGATCATGTGTCGCCTCATTGCTTTCTCCCTGGGTTCTTATTGCTTCTCGCCAGTGATCGTGTGTCCAATTTCTGACCTCTGGCAAACCACCGATTATTTCCTCGTAGATTATTCTAAAGAAATGGATTGTCAAATGAATAATTAGACACGCCTGTCCAAAATCAGATTGTTTTGGAGAGCAGTGATTTGTGCAGGCGTATTTACCAGAGGGACGTGGCGCCAAACATTCTGCTTTCGGGCTTGTCTTATAAAAATATCGGCATTAAGCTAATCCATAACGCTGGTAATGTTGTATCATTTCCACTAGCAAGTCTGAGGCACGGCAATGGCGAGAAATATTTATTTCAAGTGTTCATGCCAGAAGGTGTTGGCTGTAGATGATGCTGGGGTTGGGAGGAAAATCACCTGTCCAGACTGTTGTGCGCAAATTACGGTTCCCAATCCCAACATTCGCTGGCAATGCTCGTGTGGATCCATCATGTTGGCGCCCGATTCACTCTCTGGACAAACAGTTCAATGTTATGATTGTAAAATAAAAAGCCTGGTTCCTGTTTCAGATAAACCCGTAACCACGAAAATGCTCGTGCGCCCAAAGAAATGACATGGCCTAGACAATATTGAAGCGTGGAAAATCCAGGAGCGCTATCCATTCCGGTGAACCCTTCACAATCGAATCTTTCGAGGCATTGGCGTTGATCAAGCTTGCATCCACGTGAATTTTCTTGCCATCCACCAATCCATCCGCAACGCATTGACCTACAATAATTAGGGTCGTGTCTCGACAAACGACATTTCTCGCAGACAACGGTTTGTTTGTGCCGCGAGACGAGAATTCGTTTTAAGCCTGTGTCCAAACCGTTCTATGGCCTTGCCAACCGCCTTGTAATCCATTTCCCCGGCTTTTTCGCCGATTGCTTTCAGCGTAAGCCCGCTTCGCCGTCGCGCAAGGAATAAAGCCATATCACGCCCCGGATCTCCTTGTTCCTCACAAAGCTCCTGCCATTTTTTGTCACTGACTTCCTCCACGATCTCCACTATGCGATCAAACGTCACAAATCGTTCCAATATTTTCCGGTCCGGTTGCTCCCGGCTCAGTGATTTTACTTGTCTTCGTATCGTCTCGAAAAATGCCTGGCTGCCAAGCAGTACCCGGGCCTTCATTATTCCTATCCCATGTTCCTCTAAACCCTGCTTGACGTAATTCTCTATACGATGACGCATCCGCTCTTGACCGCCACTGCGCCTCATTATTTCTGATGTTTCTAACCATTTCGCTGCCTGTTCATATCCGGCATATGCGCGATAAGAACTCCATCGAAATGAACGCAATAATTCGATGCGCTTGCGCAATTGATTGTTTCCGGCTGATTTTCGACCACTCCCTTCCACTCGTCGTCCGGTTTTACCCAGTCCGACAGCGCGTATTCGCACAGGATTTAAATGCAGATAAAAACACGCCTCCAATACCCAAGCCCCGTTCTCCTCAATTATTACACTATTAAATCGTCCCTGAAATAACGGCCCGACCCTATTATGCCGCCGGTTATACCAGACGCTATATGATACGTTAAGCCACTGTATCGCCTGGCTTGCATTTGCTTGCGGCGTCCGAATCAATAGATGATAGTGGTTTGGCATCAAAACATACGCATGTATTTGAATCGCATATCTTTCATGCATCTCGCCCAATAGTTCAAGAAAATGCAGATAATCCCGCGCGTCGTAATATATTTCACGCCGCTCAATCCCCCGATTCGTAATGTGATACCATCCGTCCACTATATTTATGCGTACTGCTCTTGCCATGACCATTCTTTTACAAAACTTTATTGCTTCCGTCAATCGTTATTTGTCGTTTGTCGAGACACGACCCCTATAATCAAGAATCACACGCCTGTCCAAAATAAAGTTTGAAAAGACCTCCTTGGCGGTGAATAATTCTTGGTGAAAAAGGACAAGAACGCCGCAACAAGGAGGTCAAAAACATGTTATACCAAGCAAGTCTATTCAGCCAA